>Ga0208875_1000547_pt1 | contig 11589 bp, 16 predicted proteins | sample CryBogCBH25Aug08_FD_184612 | JGI IMG/M metagenome (GOLD analysis project Ga0208875, IMG submission 184612) | Freshwater microbial communities from Crystal Bog, Wisconsin, USA - CBH25Aug08 (SPAdes) (version 2) | ecosystem: Environmental > Aquatic > Freshwater > Lake | place: Crystal Bog...
GAGGAAGTATTACCGAAAGTAAATCAGCACGGATCGTTCGCTTTCCTACGCGTCAAGAAGTAGGAACTAATAGGGCGCCTTGTAGTAGGGGCGCCCTTCTTTACAATAGAATATGACCAGTCAGGCGGGAATAACCCGCCAATTGTTTGTGTTGACCCACCCACCCACATCCGAACAAAGACCTCTTATTCCGTGAATTAACACGGAATAAGCAATTGGGCTAATTGAATTAACAATTAGCCCAACACAAACTATTCCCAAATGACCGGTCAGGTTTCCTGAGAGATTCCTGAGAGTTAGCCGAGAGATACTCTAGAGTAGAGTGAGAGATTCTGCCATAGAGTAGAGATTAGACATTATTTGGGCTACTGTCTAAATGCAGGGGGGAGAGTGCAGGGGAGCGACCACATTGTACGCATATGTCCGAATTGCCCTATATGATAACTGAGAGCCGAGAGAAGGCTGAGAGATTCCTGAGAGTCTATATTCCTTCTCCTACTATGGAATAAAGTACCCCCCTATTCTGTTCTAAGTATGTAAGACAAACCCATAACCGCGCCAAACGCGCACTATGCACTAGAAAGGTGACCCAATGCTTACAGTTATTTACTATGAAGGTCAAGATGATGTTGTCCACGCCTCAGGTTGCTCTGATATTCAGAAGGAACTCTCTAAGGGCGCGGAGTTGATTGACTTTGAGTATGACGATCTCCGCACTATCAAGATTGACCTCTATGGCGATCTCGCTGGTGATGATTATGACTATGAAACCCAACCTGATGAGTGGTTGGAGCGCGTTAATGAGGAAGCCTCAGGTAGGCTCATTATCCGACCTTGTGCAAAGGGGGCATAATGAAGCCCTGCTTCGATTGTGGCGCGCAGACCGCCTCTATTATTCACTCGTTCATCTTGGGTATATCTATGCCCCTATGCGACTCCTGCCTTAGCGCAGAGAAAGGAAAGTAAATGACCGAACTACGCATTAACGACTTCTATGGTCGTTATATCCCCGACCCTACCGACCCTGAAAAGGTGGTATGGGAAGTACCTGCGACCCTGAACCTCAGAGTAACTCCTGAGGAAGCGCACGAAATCCGCGTTGCTCTCTCAGTAGCCTCTATCCAACTAGAGGGGTGGGTTGCCGATAACCCCACAGATGAGGAGAATGAGGAAACTAAGGCGCGTATCGCCCTAATCCTTGCCCTGCTCGACAAAATCCCTCTAACCTGAGGGAATAAAACTCAACTCTAAAATGTTCTATCCCTATACCCCATACCTAATATGAAAGGCACTACCCAATGACTATCGCACTACTCGTAGAAACACAGGTTGGCGAACTCAGCCAGCAGACTCTTATTCTTCCCCACAATGGAGAGGTCGTTACCTATCACCGCGACTCAACTGGTCAGGCAGGTCGTGGTCAGACTTGGGCGCAACTAGAGGATACCTCTACCCTGCCCGATACCCTGCTCACTCTCAACCCAGTAGCCGTACTCCTCACCGAGCGCGATACCGCACTCGTAGGCTCAGGACTCGTTACCAATATCGGGGCTAAGGCTCTATATGCCCTAGAGAGTGCCGAGCCTATTATCGCGCCTTCCACTCACAGAGAGGCAGTAGAGAACCTTATCGGCTCACTCTATGCAGGAGATAACTCTCTTACCGCCTACATTACTGATAAGCGCCGAGTCAATGGCATTACTCTCGAACCGCTTACAGGTGTAAAGCCTCAGCGCGCGGAGATCGTGGAGTTCATCAAGGAGCAGACTCCACCTAAGTATGAGCGTGTGGAAGCCCCTCAAATGGATAAGGCAAGCGCACTCGCATACGAGAATATGATCTCGATTCCCGACCCTAAGTGGGCTAAGGAATATATCAACCGCTACTTTGATGACGGCAAGAGCGACTTTGAGATTTACGACTACGCCCTAGAGAACGACATAAATGTCTTGATTGAGGGTGGCGCTGGCTCAGGTAAGACTATGAGCGTGATCGCCTATGCTTCTACTCGTAACTATCGCTACTTTAATGTGAGTTCCAATGCAGGTATTGACCCCTCACAACTCTTTGGTCGCTGGATTCCTAGAGATGACGGACAGGGCTATCGCTGGCAAGACGGCGCAGTTACTCTCCTAGTTCGCTACGGCGGTGTTCTACTCCTAAATGAAGTGAACTTTATGCCTGAGCGAATTATGACAGTTCTTTACTCGCTACTAGATGATCGCCGAGAGATTCAGTTACTCGACAATGGTGGAGAAGTCATCAAGGCTCACCCTGATCTCTTGATCGTTGCAGATATGAACGCTGGCTATCGTGGCACTCACGAACTTTCACAGGCGAACAATGATCGCTGGAAGGTTAAGTTGGAGTTCCCATACGATAAGCGTATTGAGTCTAAACTCATCAAGTCCAAGACACTTTTAGACTTGGCTCATAAGTTACGCGACCAGTATGACCGAGAGGAAATCTCTACTCCTATCTCTACTCGCGGACTCGTTGCCTTCCAAAAGAACGCCGTTGGTCTAGGTCTAAACCTAGCAATCGCTTCTTATGTGAACGGCTTCGATAAAGATGAGCGTAGCGCGGTGCGTATGAGTATCGAAACTATGAAGGTCAATATCGCGCGTGACCTCGGTCTAGTCGTAGATACTCCTGATGTGGACAACTCCACAGTAGAGAAGGTATCTCCTCAGCAGGTAGCCGAACAAATGATTCAGGCTATGCAGTTGCAAGCACAGTTGGGGGGTAGCAACTAATGGCGCGCCGTAATCATAAGCGAGATGAGTTAGACGCACTAACCGACTTCTATGGTCTAAGCCACGAACTAGACGAAACTACTGGTGAGTGGATTATTTCCAGCAAAGACGGACTCACCCACGCGGAAGCGGTGGAGAAATATACCGAGCGCACTAACCGACTCAATGCAGTTGCAGGAGTTTATCAGCGCGCTAACCGCATTATCACAGGTGAGGAAGTAACAGTTACAGTTATCAACGACCCTGACTTAGATACCAATGCGCGCACTAATGGCAAGGATATGGAGTTAAATGCTCGCTTGATTGAGGACTTAACTGATGAGTCACTCATCTCCCTCAATGGCGTGAACTATCACGAACTTGGTCATATTCTATTCAGCCCTCGTATCGGTTCTAATCTAGGTATCTATGCGCGTGAGAATAAACTATTCCGCGCTCTTGCTCTCCTAGAGGAAGCGCGTACCGAGCAGTTGCTCATCACTCGCTACCCTGCCGTTCGCAAGTACCTAGAGGCTAGTGTCTATACCTACCTGCTCGCTGGTAAGCCTTCCACTTGGGGCGGTAAGTTCCACTTAATCACAGGTCGCACTTACTTACCACTAGAACTGCGACAGATTATTGCAGACAAAGCGGTTGCACAGTACGGATTAGATATTGTCCAAGAGGTTCACTCGATTATGCACGAGTACCGCAATCTCGTGTTCCCTAGAGATTTCGATACTGCAAAGGTTCTCGCTCACCGACTAGCACAGTTGGTCGGGCTTGATGACGAGCAGACTCCACAGGGCGGTATTCCTAGCGATACAGATACCTGCACACTTCCTACTAAGGGTCGCCCTGCTGGTACTAAGGAGCAGGAGCAGTTGCAAGAGGAAGGCGGTTGTAAGTTTCCTACTGAGAAGTTGGGTAAGGGCAACGGCAAGCCTCAGGATAGCCAGCCCACAACAAACAAAGCGCCTAGCGAGCAATCAGCAGACGAGCCTGACCGCGAGAAGGACTCTGAGGACTCTGCACTCGCTCAGGCACTCAATGATCGTATGGAGCAGATTAAGAACGATTCGAGCGTTAAGCGCGAGATTCGGGATACTCGTAACGCGATTTTAGATTCTGATACTGCGCGTACCGCAATCGCTCAGGGCAATCACGCCTTACTAGAACCTAGTGAGGGAGCAATCTCTACTGCAAAGCGTTTCGGTACAGAGTTGGAGCGCCTAGTTCGCAATAACGACCCTGCTTGGGTAAATCGTGTCCGTAGTGGTCGCCTTAATATCGCGCGCACTATGAACCCTGATGTTAATGCAATCTCTGAGGCGTTCGACCAATGGGATATGGGTAATGAAGCCACCGACATTGAGGCAGTTATCCTCACAGATAACTCAGGCTCAATGGGTGGACTTATGAAGTCGGTCTGCGAGAACACTTGGATTATCAAGCGCGGTATCGAGTCAATCAACGGCTCAGTTACGGCGTACTCGTTCGACTCCGATACCGAACTCCTCTATGAGTCAAAGGATAAGGCTAAGCCTAGAACTATGCGTTATGTGGAGTCGCGCGGTAGCACCAACCCTATTCGCGGAATTATTGAGGCTGATCGTATCCTCTCTGCTTCTAAGAAGTCTATTAAGATTCTCTTTATCGTTACTGACGGCGAGTGGGAGAAAGAAGCCCAATGTGATGAACTAATCAAGCGTATGGGCGAGAAGGGCGTGATTACCTCAGTTGTATTCTTGGGCGATTACAAGTCCTACAAGGAAGTCCTCAGCCGTTCGATTACTGGTGACGAGCAAGCCACCAACTACATCAAGCGCCTACGCCATAAGGCTCAGGTATTCCACGCGGTATCAACTCCTAGAGATATTCTCAATGTTGCCACCGCCCTAGTTAAATCAACTCTAAAGAAGGTGGCATAAATGCTAGGTATCACTTTGCTAGGGCTAGTAATAGTCCTAGCAATCTCCGCACTACTAATCCAACTCGACCAACCAATAGAAGATGAGGCAGACAAATGGTAAATCCTGCAAATGACTTTGACTACGCTCTATTACAGAAAGAAGTTCTCTTGCAGTTAAAAGGCGCGCTAGAGTCTGAGTCAGCAACTAAAGAATACCTAATCAACTTGGTAGATACCGCACTTGATTATGGGTTCTACCTATCTGACGAAAGGGTTAAGTGATGAGCCAGCACCACTTCATTATCAGATTTGACTCAACTACTGGTGAGTGGTCACAAGATGTTGAGTCTGAACTGGCTAGATTTGACGGAGAAACTATCTATCTACCTACGGACAATCGGTGGGTCAAGCCCACAACAAACAAATTAGCAGATGTGCAGATAGTTGCTTCTTCAGTAATAGATAGAACCGCCACAGAAGTAATCAGTAATGCAGTTAATCTACTCAATACTATGTACGCAAACTCAGGAAAGGATAATTAAATGGGCTTGGATATGTACCTATACGCCGAGAAGCATATAAGCGGTTACGGCTTCCGAGAAGAACACGAACGCGAGCAGTATAAAAGCGTAGTCAATGTGGTTGAGGCAACGGCTATTGCCGACCCCAACTCTCCTAGTGCAGAGATCACTATTACCTCAATGTATTGGCGCAAAGTCAATGCCGTTCATAATTGGTTCGTTCGTAATGTGCAAGAAGGAACTGATAATTGCCAAAAGTATTGGGTAAGTAGAGATCAACTAAAAGCGTTGAGAGATATATGCGTTGAGGTAGTCAAGGATAGGGATAAGGCTGAAAGCCTATTGCCTACGGCAGAAGGATTTTTCTTTGGCGGTACTGAGTACGACTCTTACTACTTTGATGAACTCAAAAGTACGGCTTCGCGCCTTACTATACTCTTAAATACCACCCCTGAAACTTGGGAGTTCTACTATCAGAGTTCTTGGTAACGGGAATAAAATCAACTATATTACTGTTCAGTAACTAACGAAAGGATTACATTATGAACCCACTAGACAATCTAAGCAAGAACGAAAAAGAAATTGCTATGCGTATCTTAAAAACTATGGGGAGCAATAGCGAGCCTAGTGCTGAGGATATGCAGTACCTCATCAACAACGCCTCTCCTATGGTAGAGATTATGAAAAAGGCTATCCATAAGAGGCTGGTAGCACTCGGCGTTGATACTGAGGAGTCGTTGGCTATGGTAACTGTTTTAACTCAGATGGGTACTATTGCTGGTGGTATTAGTTTCGCTGACTTTGCAGTAACGGAGAAAATGGCTGAGCGCCTAGAAGAATAGAATTGGTCAGGGCTAGAGTAGAAAGTAGTACGCCGTCAAGAAGCATAGAGCGAAAAGACACAACGCTAGGAATAGCCTTGCTAATTGTCTTAGTAGTGACTACCTTAGCACCGCTTATAAAATCTGTATCTAGCCCTACCAACCTAAAATTAAATAGAATTGCTATACCAGTAAGGAAATGGGTGTAGGCGAGCCTTAGCGGTCTGCGGATTACGGCGTGGGTACTTAGTTGCCCTTAATGTGCGTGTGGCTCTGAAAGAAGTGGACTACTTAAACTGCCCAAAAACTTGTATGGTATGGCAACCCCTGTCTTGTGGGGGCGGTATTGGATTAGGAAGGTATGTTGGCTACGCCTGATTACTGACCTAGTACCTAGCCTAACCCCTACTCGACCTTAACTTAGGAGATCAAGTGTTTAAGAAGTCGGCGGAAGAACTGCGTAGGCTGTTAGAACTGCGCCGTAGTAATGCTTCGCGCCCACTTACGAATAGAAAAAAATACTCTAGAAAAAGAAAGCATAAGGATACCGATAATGGCTAAATACCTAGTCCAACTAAAGTCTAGTATCTACTTTGATGTAGAGATAGAAGCGCCTGATGATGAGCGCGCCGAAACACTAGGCATAGAACAACTTGCTGAGTTACTAGACCAAGTTAAACTGCCCCTGCCATTAGAGTTTGACGCTATTGAGATGTGGCAGATACAGGAGAGCGAAGATGAACTGTAATTGGTGCGGTGATGAGGTGGCAGAAGGCGTGTGGGAAACCCACAAATGCAAAGAGCCGAAGGAAGATAGAGAGTGTATCTTCTGCGAAGGTACGGCAGACTTCCTATGGTTTGATGATAACGGACAATGGTTTGTCTGTTCGGAATGTATTAAGGAAGGCAAGACAGACGCGGAGAGCGCGTTGTGATTGGTTATGAAGCCAACGGCTATATCACCTGCGCCGATTGCTATGGTGACGGCTTATTCAGGGGCATAATAGATAATCCTGAGTTAGTGAGAGAGATAGAAGTCAGCAGGGGTCAGACCTGCTTCGAGTGCGGTACAGATATGGGAGATAAATAATGAAGCGTAAAGTTATTTTAGTTTTAGATGTTAATGATACTTCTAATGAACCGCGCAAGATGTGGGGGGCAGATGAAGAAGATATTGAGGAAGCCCTGCTTACCTTAGATATAGTAGAAAATGTAGATTTATATGTAATGCCCCCTGAGGTCACTTCAGTAGAGATCGGTCTTGGTGACGACCAGTATGTAATTGGAAACTAGGTGAATTGAGAGGATAAGATAATGACTTACAAGATAACTGCTGAAGTAGATGACCAATGGTTTGAGATTCTTGGGCAAATTACACGCCACCAAGAGGGCTTCGTATGGATAGAAGTAGATGAACAATAACGGATTCCAGCACGACTTTGGTGCTGATGAGTGGAGTTATGAGTGTTCAGCCTGTGGCTCTATGCTCTATACCCCAACCCTATATGAAATGCAGAAAGCCCTACCCAAGCACACACAAGGAGAGGATTGCCTAAATGGTTACTAGAGAGATAACCTGCCCGACTTGCAAATCTAAACTAGAAGTCAAGAGTAGATTTGCCCACCTAGAACTCTCCAAACACAATGCCAAGCAGCATAAAACCACTCCGGCAAAAACTCCGGCAAAGGAGAGAGCCACAAAGAAGGCGACCCCACGCAGGAGAGCCCAACACAAACCCACGCTTGCCCCACAGGGCTAAGGCTAGTAAGATCACCCCACAGAATAGAAAAGGATAGAAAATGGCTAAGAAAGTAACTCGTACATTTACCGCAACACTAGAGAAGAATCTAGAAAAGGGTGGCTCTTGGCTATGCCGAGTCGCAATTCGTGACGAAAATGGAGAGACAAACTCTAAAGTAAGCGCGTGGTCTAACGCCTCTGCTGGTAAGCGTTGGGTCAAGGCTGAGTTAGTAGAGATTACAGGAAGAAAGAGCCTCAAGTTCAGCGTCGTTCAAGCAGACGCTAATGAGAAGCCAACCCTAATCGCTGGTTCTATTGACTACAAGGTAGCGCTTTAATGGAAGATAATCTCAACGCTGATTGGCACAACCCTTCAGGGAGAGATATTGACGAGATTATGAATAGCGTCAAGGGTAGTAAAGACCACTTAGATGATTCTAAGTACGGCACCCCCAAAGCATTTGTAGAGAGATACGCGGTAGCCTTAGAGGAGTATCTAAAGGACTCCGCTGGTAAAGGAGAGAGTCACATACACGACTTTGCTACCCTTACCCTATCTTTCACAGAAGCATTCTTCCACACAGTAAATAACTTTAGTTGAGAACTTATTAGGCGTTAAAGCGAGTCTAACCTTTCTAACGCTAAGGGCGGTCATTATGGTAAATCTCTTTTCACCTAGCCGTACCTGCGCCTAATAAGTTAAAAACCCCCTGCTACTCACAGGGGGTTTTTCTATTGAGAGAGAGATTACTGATTGTCTTTAATCAACTTTACTTCGCAAGCGTCTGTGGTGCAATAGGCTTCGCCCACCGCGTCAGCAGCCATACCAGCGTACACGCCAGCAAAGTCAATAGGAAAGAGAGTCATACGATAGTTCTCGTACTCCTCAGCAGTAATCTGTGTGTAAGGCATTTGAGGATAAACTGTGTTACCCGAAGGCAAGAAGGAAACAGTTTTTAGTTGTCCGTCATAGAGATGAAGAACAGTTCCCACATCTTTAGATTCCTTCTCAGGGTCAAACGACACAGTAACCGATACAGAGTTGTCGCTCCAATATCTCTGAGCAGTAGCCGCGAGAGCCACCTTCTCATAGATAGAAACATCTTTCTCTGAGCGCCGAGCGTCAGACTCTACTGGGAAGAACACAACAGAAGTACCTTGTGGGTCTTCGCTCGCTGGTTCGATTCTATATTGCGCCATAGTAAAGAGAGGCAACATAGGGTCGCTATTGCGGAAGCGGATAGCGCGCAAGAAGAACTTACCGCCAACTGACCAGTGAACTCCTGGACTCTCACCTGCAAGGATAGACACAGTTCCCGAAGGCTTTACAGTTGTAGTCTTAATAGACTCGCGGATACCAAGCCACTCAGAGTAACCCTTGTCGTAGGTCTGAACAGTTTTGTAACCTTCATCCATCCATTGACGGAGAGCAGGAAGCCCCTTGTTATCTGCAAAGTTAGCCACCCCTGAGATAGAAGTACCGATACGGCGATTGCGTTGCATAATCGCGTTGGTTTCTTCCCAGTGCGTAGGCAAGAGGGTAACTGTCTTGGCGTAGAGGTAAGCAAACTTGAGAGTGCGCTTAAAGTCCTCAATAGAGTCGTGACGATTGAGGTAAGTTTCGACCAAAGTGCAACATTCGTAGGACTCTAGAGATTGCTCAGCGCAAGGATTGTAGCCCGCCGCTCTCCAGTCTTTGTTGTTGATTGGGTCAGCCAAGCGCCCATACTTACGAGTTACATCCATCCAGATGACTCCAGGCTCACCATTGAGAGCAATGCCGTCAATAATGGAGTCTAGATTAGAGCCGACGCTAACCTCTACTGAGTTGTTAGACATCCAAGCCCATCCAGGAGCAGCAGGGTCGTAGGAATTACGCTCAGGATATACTTTAGAGTTCTTTAGATTAAGGAAGTCTTGGTCATCTAAGCGCCCCATAAGCAGCTCAGCCGAGCGGCGGACATTGCCGGAAACTACGCAGACCCCGATTAGATTGCCAAGATCGGCAATATCTACTCTAGTTAACTTCTGACCAGCCCTACCTTTGAATATCTTACGGATATGGTCGTGCAATTTAATGAGCGGATCTGGGCCAGCGGCTGTGCCGCCAAAGATTTTGATTGGCTCTCCCGCAGGGCGGATTATCGAGTAATCAAAGTCGCAGATTGTTTGTTCTTGGCGCAGATACGAGTTGATTAGCATAGATACCGACTCAACCCACCCTTCTCGTGTATCTGGAATCTGGTAGGTGACGGGCGGTAACTTAGGCTCGTAGATAGTGAAGTCCTTATCCGCACCCTTGTCGTCAAAGCCCACGCCTACCCCAAGCATTGAGGCTTCCATTAAGAAGGCAAAGGGCTTGGCAGGGTTGTTCTTGCTCATAGACTCGGTGGATACAAAAGAGCAGTTTTGCAGAGCGGCTGAGTTCTTCTGCTCATTTACAAGAGGAGTACCCATAACCCATAGACCTCGGCCGGGCGGTGTCCACTTTAGATTAAAGAGGCGGTCAAAGGCTTCCTTAGCCGAAGCCTGAGCTTTGGCATCATTCCAAGGTAGGCGCTGGCTCTTGCAATGGTCTTTCTGAATAGAATACATACCATTGATGACGCGCTCACATACATCAACCCAAGTTTCCTTAGTGCCATCTTCCTTTAGTCGGGAGTAGGTTCTTAGAAAGGTAATCTCCCCAACCGAATTACCAGCGGCATCTTGATAACCCCAAGGAACTTTCTTTGATTTATAACCTGATACAAAGTCGTCTGCAAGACGAAAGGACAGTGCCATTTTTTCCTCGGTTCTCTAGGGGGATTTGATAGTTTAGGGGCAAAAATCTTTGGGTTCAGCGAGAAGGTAGTTTTCTAGTCTGGTAGCGCCTTCTTATATGATAACTACTCGGCGGTTAAGTCTTTGATTATCTCGGTAGTTTGGTTCTCATCCAGCCCATTTGCAGGTAGTTCTTTTAGGACATTTGCCTTATCACCGAAGATAGAGGAGAGGACTCCTGCACTCCCTTGGCGCTCAACAGTCATCCTAATAAACTCTCTAGAGTCATCCAATTCCTTAGTGGTTTTAATCAATTTGAACAGTCGGTCTATCTCTTTTGATACGTTGGGGTCAGCGTATCCACCATTCATTTCTTCAGTAAAACGCATAAAAGCGACCCTTTGACCCTGCATTTCAATGATTGCATTAATTAGGGACTTGAGTTGATCTTTGGTCTTAACCTCTACTGGGAGCTTAAATGCACATACAGATTGAGGCTTAAATGCAGGACAAGTAGCGGCTACAAAGCAAGTATCACAGACCCGAAGGCTGACTGATTGGGACTGAACGACAGGGACTTCTTTGAATACTTCTACCCCATTTTCGCTCTCAACAACCTGCTTCATATCGTATCCAAAGACAGGTAAATTGCCCATTTCTTCAGGAGTTCTTGGCTCTAACTTCCGCGCAGAAACACCCTTCTTATCACTATTAGCGAGGGTAGTTTCTCCACTTTCTTCACTCACCTGTAAGTCGTTATTATCTGATAACTTCTCATTATCGTCTGGGGTCATTCCGTTTAACCTCGCTTCATATTGCTGGTAAGACCAGACCGCCAGACGGCAGACTTCCTTATCATCATCTTCCAGAATCTTATCTACATCTAACCCTGCTTTGAGGTAGGCGTTCCTGTATCTAGGGCGAGCCTGATCTTTCATACGGGCTGGGTAGCGTACCAGTTTTGTACCGTCCCAGACGATAGTTTCACCGTTCCTCATAGGTGATAGCCACGACATAGTGCTGGCCGTCTCAGCGGCAATCTGCCGTAGAGTATCGGGCTTAGCCGAGCCAAGTATATGAAAACGGGTACCGTGCT
>Ga0208875_1000548_pt1 | contig 11587 bp, 8 predicted proteins | sample CryBogCBH25Aug08_FD_184612 | JGI IMG/M metagenome (GOLD analysis project Ga0208875, IMG submission 184612) | Freshwater microbial communities from Crystal Bog, Wisconsin, USA - CBH25Aug08 (SPAdes) (version 2) | ecosystem: Environmental > Aquatic > Freshwater > Lake | place: Crystal Bog...
TGATGGAACCGAAAGAACATATCTAAAGCATCTTATCACCGATACCGATATAACTAATCAATATATCACAATGAATCCTAATGTCATTGGTGTAACCAACATATTTCCAGTTGGTGGTACGAACCAGTCAATGACCTTCTTTGACCTTCGCTATCAGTTACGCCTTAACGACCTTTGGGACCTTTCATCAACGTCTTATGTAAACTATGCTCTAACTATGCAACATATGCGTACCTTGGATATGATCTTCTCTGGTGAAACTCCTGTCCGTTTTAATCGTGTTAGTGAAAACCTTTATATTGACTGGGATTGGACATCAGACATTACCTCAGGCCAGTGGATTGTTGCCGAAGGTTACATTATTACTGATCCAGAAGCATATAATAAGGCTTATAATGACCGTATGTTAAAAAAACTAGCAGTAGCATATGTTAAAAAACAATGGGGTAACAATCTTAAAAAGTTTGGTGGTATGCAGTTACCAGGCGGTATCACAATGAACGGTCAACAAATCTTCGAAGAAGCTGTAAATGAGATTAAAGAGATTGAGCAATACATTGAGACAACATACCAGGCACCACCTCAGTTTCTTGTAGGATAATATGGCAGTCAACCGTTACATAAACAACTATCCATCACAAGAAAGAATAACAAACGAATATCTCGTTATGGAAGACATCGTAGTTGAATCCATACAGATGATGGGTCATAATATCTATTATGTTCCTAGAGAATCATTTGATGAAGGTGATATGGTCTTTGGTGAGTATTCCAAAAGTGCATTTAACAAAGCATACCTTATTGAAGCCTATCTCTCCAATGTCACCGGGCATGAGGGTCAAGGTGATTTCTTCTCCAAGTTCGGACTAGAGATCAGGGACACAGATACGTTCGTCCTTTCACGTAGGTCTTTTCTTAATATACTACCAGGTTCTATTAGAATGAGACCGCAAGAAGGCGACCTTTTATACGTTCCTGTTCTTCATAAGATGTATGAGATTAAGTTTGTTGAACAGGAACTAATGTTTCACTCCATCGGTAAAAGATTACCATTTGTTTATGAGTTGAGATGTGAGGCATTCCGTGGTACACAAGAACCAATAAACACAGGTATTGATGAAATAGATCAAGTAGGTATTGATAATAACTATAGTATATCATTAATACTATCTAATTCTATATCAAATAATTTGGATTATTTATTAGGTGAAGAAGTATTTCAATCCTCTAATGGTAATTGGAATGGTGCATCGGCTCATGCTACAGTTAAGCAATGGTTTTCTTCAAACACCACTCTATGGTTGTATAATATTGTAGGTGATTTCCAATCCAGTGCTAATGTTATAGGTAATACCAGTCAAGCAATATATAGTGTTATATCAATGAATGACTACGATCAATCAAGTTATAATTTGACAGACAATGAAGAAGTATATACTGATGCTGGTATGATACTTGATTTATCCGAAACCAATCCATTTGGAACACCATAATGTTAGGTAATAGTCCGTTTTATCACCATTTGACACGTAAAGCAGTTGTTCTTTTTGGACGTTTGTTTGATGATATTACATTGATTAGGAAAAACGATCAAACTGGCGAAGAGACCAATCGTTTTTTAGTACCTATCATTTATTCACCAAAAGAGAAGATGGTTACTCGTATCTTTTCCGATCCAGATTTATTGCGTTCAGTTCAAGTTATTCTTCCTAGAATGGCATTTGAGATTACTGGTATTACCTACGATGCCACAAGAAAGCAAAACTCTTTATTGCGGGCAGCTAAGGCCAATACAACCACGCATGTTTCAGCATCTTATATGGGTGTTCCATATGACATCAATTTTCAGCTAAACATATATGCAAGAAACATTGACGACGGTACACAGATTGTGGAACAAATTTTACCATTCTTTAATCCAGACTTTACGGTATCTACAAACATGATACCAGACCTTGGTGCATTAAAAGATATTCCGGTTATTCTTAATAGTGTTTCAAATGATATACAGTATGAGGGAGATTTTGATTCCGTAAGATACGTTAATTGGACTCTTAACTTTACAATGAAGATGTATTACTATGGTCCAATTTCTTATCCAAAGATTATTCGTACCGTTTATGCAAATATCTGGAACGATCCAAGTTTACAGACTGGATATATCACAAGGATAAATACATCAAACGCAAACGGTGTATTTAAATTAAACGATACTGTGTTTCAAGGTAATAGTTATTATACTGCAACTGCTACAGGTATTGTTGTAAACTATAACAGTCAACTTAATCAGCTGGTATTAGGTGCAGTCCAGGGAAATTTTAAGGTTAATAATGCTATTCATGCGGTTTCAACCAATGGCGTTTGTACCTTAGAATCATTCTTCGCAAAACCACTTAAACTAGCAGAAATTGTTATTACACCAGATCCTATTGATGCAAATCCAACGGATGATTATGGTTACACAACAGAAATCACCGAGTGGCCTCAAACAGAATTATAAATAGGTAAACAAACAGCGGAAAAGGCAAAATGGCACAAGCAACAATTAACATAGGAACATCACCAAATGACGGTACTGGTGATACACTAAGAACATCATTTACTAAAATTAATGAAAACTTTGGTGAGTTATATGTTTCTATGGAAAACTCAGCCAATGCTATAAGTCTTTTCACTAATAACATTTATGGTTGGGAAGATACAATTAGTTTGTTTAATCATGAACTAAGCAATGCTTATATTCTAATAAATATCAACTTTACCACCACAAATGCGGCATATAATATGCTAAACTCGGCATATTTTACAACCAACTCTGCATATGCTGTAGTAAATGCTGCCTTTGGTGTTGCTAATGCTGCTTTACCAAATGCTACAGGATCTGTATTTACAGGAACATTATATTTCCCATCAGGTAATATTGGAATTGGTACCACAACAGCCGCAACTCCTTTAACAATCAATCAAGGTGGTGTTACACCAGTTGCTCTTTACGGTGACTTGATTGACGCTGAAGGTACACAAAACAATACAGTTCAAATTCAAGTTCGTAATGCTTCTAATGGTGTAAACTCATCAACCGATTTTGTAGCTACATCAGATAATGGTACAGATACAACAAACTATATTGATCTAGGTATCAATAGTTCTAATTATAGTCTTCCAACTTGGACTATTAATGGTAAAAATGATGGATATCTTTATACATCAGATAGTAACTTATCAATCGGTACAGCCAATTCCACATCACTTAATAAATTTATTAACTTCTTCGTAAATGGATCATTATCATCAAATGAAGCAATGCGTATTCAAGGTTATTCTGGTGGTGCAAATGTTGGTATTGGTACAACAAATCCACAACAAAAATTAGACGTTAATGGATCTATCAACGTTTCAAATTCAGTAATAGTATCTAACGGTTTTTATACTAAAGGAATTTATAACGGTTCTTATGCTGATGGTATTGTTGTAGAGTATGCAAACGGTAATGGTAGAATATCTGTTGGTGCTGGTGATAATGTTACTTTTTACAGTGGTGGTACCGCAAATATTGCTACATTGACAATATCACCTTATGGAACGGTTAACGTAAATTCAGCAACACTTATTGTTTCAGGTCAAAATGTTCTTGCTTCAATTATTTCTGCTAATAATTATTCAGGCCAAATGTCAAATAGTGTTAATGCTTGGGCTAATACAGTTGGTATATCGGGTAATGCATATGCTAACCTAGTAGGTACTTCAGGAAATAATTGGTCTAATGTTTATGCCAATACAGTTGGTACCAATGCTAATAACTGGTCTAATGTCTATTCCAATACAGTTGGTACCAATGCTAATAACTGGTCCAATACTTATGCCAATACAGTTGGTACCAATGCTAATAACTGGAGCAATACAAAACTTTCTAATACTGATAATATGGTATTTAATGGTAATCTATTTGCAGCAAATGGCTTTATTGCTAATAACGGTTTTTATAGCAGCAATAATTTTAATGGTACATATACCGATGGTATTGTTGTTGATTATGTAACCGGTAATGGTCGTATCAGTGTAGGTCCATCTGATGGTATTACTTTTTATAATGGTAACGTTGCTAATACAATGTTGTTGTCAATTTCTTCTACTGGAACTCTTAACGTAAATTCATCAACACTTCTGGTTGGTGGAACAAACGTTTTAGCAACCTTTATTTCAGCAGGAGCAAATTCTAATAACTGGTCGAATGTTTATGCCAATACAGTTGGTACTAATGCCAATACTTATGCCGGATATATATCAAATAACCGAGCAATATTAGCAAAAACAGCATCTTATAACGTTGCTATTACAGATGTTGGATCAGTAGTTGCTGCTACAGGTACAATTTATGTACCAAATGCTGTGTTTTCTGCCGGCAATACAATGTATATTTTTAATAACACATCAACTTCAATTACTATTGCCAATAACATTGGTGTATCACTAAGAGCAGGTGGACTTACCACCGGTAATAGAACATTAGCAGCAAATGGACTAGCATATTTAATATGCGTTCAAGGTATTGAATCGGGTGGTAACACATTTGTAATGTCTGGAACTGGATTAACCTAACAGAATGATAATATTATGGGACTTGAAAAGAACTTATCAGATGCCTTAGGCGTTGACCACGAAACTCCTGTTGTACCTAAACAGGAAGTAATACCATATGAGCCTTTACAAACACATTCTGATGCTGAAGAGGACTACCTTTTAGCTAGAAAAACTCTTCGTAACCTTATTGAAAAAGGTAATGATGCCATTGAAGAAATATCACAGATTGCTAGACAACAAGAATCTGCAAGAGGATTTGAAGTTGTATCTACTTTAATCAAGACCGTTGGTGAAACCACTAAAGACCTATATAACCTTCAGAAAATGACTAAAGACCTTAAAGGCCCTGACCCTGAATCGGATCCCCGCAAAAAGAATACAGATAGTAATATATCGGTAGAAAATGCTGTTTTTGTAGGTTCAACCGCAGAATTATTATCAGCATTAAAGAAGAAACAGGAAGAAGATGGCAAGGACGCCTTACAGCTACCAAAATAATCCAAATTTACCTAACGAACAATACCGCCACGCCTTCACACAAAAAGAATTAGATGAATATCTTAAATGTGCGGAAGATCCGGTATACTTTGCTCGTAAGTATATTCGTATTATCAATGTTGATCGTGGTTTGATTCCATTTGATATGTGGGACTTTCAAGAAAAGATGCTACAGACATTCCATGCCAACCGTTTTTCTATTTGTAAACTACCACGACAGGTAGGTAAGTCTACCACATCTGTGGCATATATTTTACATCAAGTATTGTTTAACGAACAGTTTGTGGTTGCCATTCTTGCTAACCGTGCACCTACAGCTCGTGAGTTGTTAGGTAAATTGAAGCTAGCATTTGAGTATTTACCTATGTTTCTTAAACAAGGTATTAAAGAATGGAATAAGGGATCTATATGGCTAGCAAATGGTTCAAGAGTTCTAGCAGATTCCACCTCTGGATCATCTGTTCGTGGTTTTTCGTTCAATCTAATCTTTTTGGATGAGTTTGCGTTCGTACCTAATAACATTGCCGAAGAGTTCTTTAACTCAACCTATCCTACTATTTCATCCGGTCAAAGTTCTAAGGTTGTTATAGTTTCTACACCAAATGGAATGAATCTTTTCTATAAGATGTGGCAAAAAGCAGTTGATAAAACTAGCACCTATATTCCTATTGAAATCCATTGGTCTATGGTACCTGGTAGAGATGCCAAGTGGGCCGAAGAAACTATACGAAACACCAGCCAAAGGCAGTTTGATCAAGAGTTTGGTTGTGAGTTCTTAGGATCGTCTAATACTCTTATTAATGGTGCTAAACTCGCAACATTACATTGGAAAGAACCTATTGCTCGTATGGAATGTATGGATATCTTTGAACAACCGATTCCAAAGCATACGTATGTTTTAACTGCGGATGTATCGGAAGGTCAAGGATTAGATTACTCATCATTCTCCATATTTGATGTTACAGAAATACCATATCGACAGGTTGCTAAATACCGTAATAATGCAATTAGTCCTATGCTCCTTCCAGCGGTTATTTATTCAGCCGCGATGAAATATAATGAGGCATTTGTCCTTGTTGAAATTAATTCAATCGGATTACAGGTGGTCGACATATTACATTATGAATTGGAATATGAAAACCTTTTGAAATTCCAAGTAAAGGGTAAACAAGGAACACAGGCATCCGGTGGTTTTTCTGCCGGTAAAAATAGATTGGCCTTTGGTTTAAGAATAACTCCGCAATCCAAGATGATTGGTTGTGCTAACCTAAAGACCTTGATTGAGAATGATAAACTTATACTAAACGATGAAGATACCATAACAGAGTTATTTTCATTCTCTGCCAACAAGAAAACCTTTATGGCAGAGGAAGGTTCTAATGATGACCTTGCTATGACTTTGGTTCATTTTGGTTGGTTGACTGCACAGAAACTATTTAAAGAAACAGTTTCTAATGATATAAGGTATGTTTTACAGAAAGAAATCTCCTATCTAGAAGATGTTCAGAATGTACCTTTTGGATTTATTGATAATGGTATAGATGATCCTGCTCCTGAAGTGGATAACAGTGGAGATAGATGGTTGACCGTTGATAAAGAAGGTCTTTACATCAATCCTAATTGGGATCCACGTTTGTAATGGAAAATATCAAAACACTAAATAAGTAGAAATGGATATCTCAAACCATTCCAACCTATCAAAGGAGTAAAAAATGGCAAATCTACTTTCACCTGGCGTAGCTTGGTCGGAAATTGATCTAACTACAATTGTACCAGGACTATCTACTACAGTAGGAGGTTTAGCCGGCGTATTTAATTGGGGTCCAGTAAATGAACTTAAAACAATTGGAAATGAAATTGACCTAGTAAATACTTTCGGTCAACCAGATCAAAATACCTATACCTCGTTTTTCACCGCAGCAAGTTTTTTATCTTATACACAAAATCTATTGGTAGTTCGTGCTGCTGATTTGAACAGAACAAATAATGCTACATCAGGAAGTCAATCAATTGTAATTCCTAATCAAAATGTTTATGAAATAAACTATATGAATCTTTCGGCTCCTGCTAATACAGGTATGTTTGCTGCTCGTTATCCAAGTGATCAAGGTAACGGACTTGAAGTTTCAATTTGGGCATCAGCAAATAATCTGGCGTTTTCTTCATGGAGTTATTCACCAAACTTTAATGGTCCTACATCAACATCTAATTGGACCGCTGCAAGGGGTGGTGCAAACGACGAAATGCATATTGTTGTTGTTGATACTCTAGGAACATTTTCTGCTACACCAAACACAGTTTTAGAAAGATATTCATACGTTTCTAAAGCAGTTGATGCCACAAATGATGATGGAACATCAAACTATTATGTAAATGTTATCAATAGTCAGTCAAAATATATTTACATTTTACATGCTGCACAAGTTCAAAGCGGAAATGCTTGGGTTTCTGACACATCAACATGGGGAATGATGGCAGCAAATACTAATTTTACTGAAGGTCATAACTCATATACTGCAACATTATCAAATGGTTCAGTTTCAACTGTATCAACTGCTGCACGAACATCTGCTTATCAATATTTTTTAAGTGCAGATGAAGCACCTATTTCACTATTGATGATGGGTTCCGCAGAACCTACTGTTACTGAGTGGGTTCTTAGTAACATTACAAGTGTTCGTAAAGATCACGTTCTGTTTGTTTCACCTCAATTTACAGATGTTGTTAATAACCTAGGTAATGAGACAACATCAATAATTACCACAAGAGACCTTTTTGGTTCATCTTCATACGTAGTTATGGATTCAGGTTGGAAAAAAGAGTTTGACAAGTATAACAATGTTTATCGTTGGATTCCACTAAACGGTGATATTGCTGGACTTTGCGCACAGACAGACTATACCAATGCTTCTTGGTGGTCTCCTGCTGGTCTAAATCGTGGACTAATTAAAAATGTTACTCAACTTGCTTGGAGTCCATCTCAAGCTGATAGAGATAACCTTTATTCAAACTCTGTTAATCCTGTTGTTAATATGATGGGAGTTGGTCCGGTTCTTTATGGTGATAAAACCATGACTGCTAAGCCATCTGCTTTTGATCGTATCAACGTTCGTAGATTGTTTATCACATTAGAACAATCAATCTCTCGAGCTGCTAAGTATTCACTATTTGAGTTCAATGATGACTTTACAAGAGCGCAGTTTATTGCACTAGTAGATCCTTTCCTTCGTAATATTAAGGGTCAAAGAGGTATCTTCGATTATCAAATCGTTTGCGATACCACTAACAATACACCAGAAGTCATCGACCGTAACCAGTTCGTTGGTGATATCTATATTAAACCAGCTCGCGCAATTAACTATATTCAGTTGAACTTTATTGCCGTTGGTACAGGAGTTGCCTTCTCCGAAGTTGTTGGTAAAACAGGCGCCTAATTAGGAAAAGGAGAAAACTAAAATGCCATTCGACGTTCAACAATTTAGAGCAAGCTTACGTGATGACGGCGCACGTGCCAGTCTATTTGACATATCAATGAATATGCCTCCTGCACCAGGAATTACATCACTCGCTTCTGGTGCTATTAACTTCAAGGCAAGAGCATCTTCACTACCTGGAGACGCAATTTCTTCTATCAGTGTTTCTTACTTTGGTCGTGAGATTAAAGTTGCTGGTACAAGAACATTTCCAGATTGGTCGTTCACTGTTATTAACGATGAGAACTTCCTTATCCGTAATAACCTCGAACTTTGGATGAATGCCCTCAATTCTCATGTAGGTAACCTTCGTAATCCTATTCTTGAGACAATGGCTACTTATCAGACCGATGCTATAGTCACACAGTATGCAAAAACAGGTCAGATCATTAAGCAATATTTAATGGTTGGATGTTTTCCAACTGATGTTGCTGCTATTGATCTTGATTGGGCATCAGGTGATCAGATTGAAGAGTTTACTGTTACATTTGCCTATCAGTGGTGGGAATCAGCGTTCCCTATTAGAACTACAGATATTTCTGGCGCTTAATTTGTAACATAAATATAACTAGACCCGTGGAAAAAAACTCCACGGGTCTTCAATCAGTTAAAGGACCGCATAGTGAAATTATTTGGCTTTGAAATTGGAACTCCCAAAAAGTTAGAAGATGCACAACTAGAGCAACCTAAAGCAAAAACATTTACACTGCCTCAAAATGACGATGGCGCAGTAACGGTTGCTGGTGCAGGATATTACGGCACATACGTTGACCTCGATGGTACTTTCCGAAACGAAACACAATTAATCACAAAATACCGAGAACTTGCTATTCAGCCTGAAATGGAAACAGCCATTGATGAAATTGTCAATGAAGCAATCGTTATTGAAGATGGTGGTCAATGTGTTGAAATAAATATGGATGAACTTAAAGTTCCTAATCAAATCAAAAAACGTATTGAAGATGAGTTTAATTTAGTCCTTAAACTTCTTAACTTTAATAATATGGGTCATGATATCTTTCGTAGATATTATGTTGATGGTCGTTTATTCTATCATATTGTCATTGATGAAACTAATACAATGGCAGGTATTCAAGAATTAAAATATGTAGATCCTCGTCGTATTCGTAAGATCCGAGAAATCCAAAAAATGCGTGATCCGAATACAGGTGTAGAACTAATCAAAAAACAGATTGAATATTATCTCTACAACGAAAGAGGTATGATTGGTTCTGGTTCTAACTTGGGTTCTAAGATTGCTCCAGATTCCATCATAAACGTCAATTCAGGTCTTATGGATCCAAAACAGACCATGGTCCTTTCCTATCTTCATAAGGCTATTAAACCATTTAACAACCTACGTATGGTTGAAGATGCAACCGTCATTTATCGCCTCTCCAGAGCACCGGAGCGTCGTGTATTCTACATTGACGTAGGTAATATGCCAACTGTTAAGGCCGACCAATATGTGCGTGATATTATGGTTAAATACCGTAATAAACTCGTATATGATTCCTCAACAGGTGAAATTAAGGATGATCGTAAACATCTATCAATGTTGGAAGACTTTTGGTTGCCGCGCCGTGAAGGTTCTAAAGGTACCGAAATCTCTACACTAGAAGGTGCACGTAACCTCGGTGAGTTAGAGGACGTTAAGTATTTTCAGTCCAAACTATATCGTTCACTCAATGTTCCTATTGGTCGTCTAGAACCACAGCAAGGTTTCTCTCTTGGTCGTTCTACAGAAATCACCAGAGATGAGTTAAAGTTCACAAAGTTCATTGAACGCCTTCGCAATAAGTTCTCCATTTTATTTGATGATCTATTAAGAGTCCAATTGGTTCTTAAAAAGGTCTGTACCGAAGAAGAATGGAAAGAATTTAAAGAAGATATTTTCTACGATTTCAAAAAAGATAATAACTTTGATGAATTAAAAGATGCCGAATTATTAACTAATCGTTTTCAATTACTGGCAGCCGTTGATCCATTTGTTGGTAAGTATGTAAGTGTTGAATGGGTTCGTAAAAACATTCTTCAACAATCCGATGAAGATATTGAAGAAATTAACGGACAAATGGAACAAGAGAATGCCGTTATAGCGCAGCAACAACAACAGCAGATGATAGATCAACAGGCACAACAACAGGCCGACCAACAAAACCAATTGCAGTTCCAGCAGCAACAGCAAGTTTCACAAGCTATAACACAAAAAGAAATTGACAACGCCATAGGTAATGAAGAAGAACCTATTAGTAAAAATGAATTAATCAATAAAGATCATGAATCCAAAATGATGGATAAAAAGATTGAGTTGGAAAAGATTAAATCAAAAAAATCTGCTGCACCTAAGAAAAATACTGTTGCCAAAGAAGCAAGAGACATGGGATTGGTTTATGTAGGAAATAACCAATACACCGATATACAAGGTAATGTTAGATTTATCAATGAAAATGGTATTCTTGTAGAACTAAATAAGGATAGTTTGCTTGACTAGAATTATTAAAGAACATACTCACACTGGCGTTACATCAGTTTTTGATGGTACTGCTAAAGGTGAAGAACACCAATACATTAGTAATAATGTTAATGCTTATCAACTTGATCAAGAAGATAAGTTAATGAATATTCAAAAGGCACATCTAGATCATCACAATAAGGCATTAGGTTTTAATCACTTTAATCCAACTGAAATAAGAACTGCGAGAAATCATCATTTAAAATCTAATACAGTTATACAAGAAACAACAACAGCAAGAATAAAAGTTAAATCAAAGTTAGATGAATTAGGTCTTCAATTAGGTAAACTAAACGAATTAGGTGGTAATGTAGGATACGAAGGTATTTCAGATCCACCACCAAAAGGTAGAACAAACGACCAACTTGAAGAAGGTCCTTTAAAAGATAAGGCCAAAAAAGTGGCTATGGCAGGAATGACTGCTGCTAATATGTATACCATGGCAGATGCTATAAGTCAGCATCATCCACATCCTCAAAGTGATATGGTTCGTGCTGCAACAGCATTACCAGGTGCAGCA
>Ga0208875_1000549_pt1 | contig 11585 bp, 28 predicted proteins | sample CryBogCBH25Aug08_FD_184612 | JGI IMG/M metagenome (GOLD analysis project Ga0208875, IMG submission 184612) | Freshwater microbial communities from Crystal Bog, Wisconsin, USA - CBH25Aug08 (SPAdes) (version 2) | ecosystem: Environmental > Aquatic > Freshwater > Lake | place: Crystal Bog...
TATTCTAGAATTGGATGACCGATGTGATGAATTGGCCGCAGACAAAGGTACTTATTTTAGGTTATATGAAGCATTGTGTATTAAAGTTGAATCAGACAAGAGGGCAAAAGAATGAACGAACGAATTAAACAACTTGCTGAACAGGCTGGATCGACCCATAAACAAAATCTTGGTGTCTATCAATTCTTTACAGACGAATTAGAAAAGTTCGCCCAGTTGATTGTGAAAGAATGTATCAACGAGATTGCCTACATTGGAAAAGCAAATGAAGTATTTGGTGATAGAACCGATAGGGGTGGTTTGAATCATATACTTTGGACTACTGAAACAGCGATTGAGAAGATTAAAGAACATTTCGGAGTTGAAGAATGAAAGAAAAATTTGGTCCATATTTTCTAGATATTTTAATAACAATATGTATTGTTTATGATATTGTATATTTTACTTTTTGGAGTTGAACAATGAACGAACGAATTAGAGAACTTGCTAAAAAGGCTGGATTCAGTACTGAATTGTCAGAAGCAATGGCAACACGTCATAATACAACATCGGCATTTGAAAAGTTCGCCGAGTTGATTGTGAAGGAATGTATCAGTCGAATTGAAGGATGTGCAGTTGAAACAAGCCCTGATGATTTTGTAAAAGGATACAACAAAGGTGTTAGCAAAGTATCCAGTCAGGTTAAACAGTATTTCGGAGTTGAAAAATGAGTTTGACTATCCATCATTTTAATCGTAACGGCGAAAAATTAATTGATTGTAAGAATGTTTACGAAACTGATGAAAAATTCTTTCAGGATAACAATATTAAAGTTTCTGTGGAAGAACTAAGTGGGGACATCATTGTATATGGCTGTCCCTACTCTGATGAATCTGAAGAATCAGAAGTTATTGTGTTTGCTGGAAACAAGCCTTTTGAAGATACATTGAGTGAACTTGTAATATTGTGCCGAAAACATTTTGGAGTTAAATGATGAACGAACGAATCAAGGAATTGTATATTGAGACATCAAATGAAACCGCTGACGGTAAAGAGTGGGCGATTGGCGGCATGAAAAATGCTGAGAAATTCGCCGAGTTGATTGTGAAAGAATGTGCTTATATTATGGACAAGGATGCTGATCATCCATTTGTTAGCCGTGGTAGTATTTTGAAGCATCATTTCGGAGTTGAAGAATGATGTGGTATTACCTTAATATCCTATTATATTGTGTTTTTTTATTATGTGGCTTTGCGTTATTATGGGCTACTTGGAGAAATCAGAAATGAACGAACGAATTAAACAACTTGCTGAACAGGCTGGATCAACCCATAAACAAAATCTCGGAGTATATCAATTTTTTACAGATGAATTGGAAAAGTTCGCCGAGTTGATTGTGGCAGAATGCATCGGTGTTGCAGTAGATAACGGATGCGGCGATTTTGTTGACATTGAACATTTATTATTAAAACATTTCGGAGTTGAAGAATGAACGTATTATTAATTGTTATCGCTGTTGGAATCATTGGTGCTCTTGTTTCAACCAAATTACCAAAGAAGTAATATGGCAAGAAAGAAACAACAAGCTGGTAAAATCTTAGCGAATGAATATCTAGAAGGATTGAAAGCTGCTATGAATACAGACACAGATTATGGATACAATCCTTATCTAAAGGATCGTCCGCACTCTGAGGATTTTCAGAAAGCAGAAAGTTGGAGATCTGGATTCGCTGATGGTCTAGCCAAAAAATCGAAAAGGAAAAAGAGAAATGGAAAGGCCAACACCCGAAGTTGTTAGAATTGGAAGACTTGAGAAGAAGATTCGCAAGTTGAAACAACAACTGGCAGCAACAAAAGAGCAGAATGCTTTCTTCAATGAGGTTTTACGATACTATCCTTATTCTATGAGAACGTATGAAGAAAAGATGCGGCAGCAATCAGATAGAGAAGAATTGAAAGAACTGAGAGTAAGAGTTAAAGAACAAAGTGCATTGATCAAGAAATTGACTGATGAGAATGAGAAAAAGGAAAATGTATGAGATTACATGAGTTTTTTCAAAAAATTAATTTGTTTGAGATGTATCGAAAACATAAGAGAGATCGCGAATCGAAAAAACTAATCAATGAGGTTGTTCATCAGTTGTCTAAACAGGCGTCTCCAAATCGTTTGAGTTTTGAATATATGTATGTTAATAAAGATAACAATGAAAAATCTTAATCCTCTCGCACAGTTCTTTGCTGCAATAACTATCACATTTGGTGGCAGTTATTTGATTGCATTCATTCTCAAAATTATAAAGAATTTATTATGATAGAATGTATGATCATTGGCGACAGTATTGCTGTCGGTGTTGCTAATTATAGACATGAGTGTGAAGTATATGCTAAAGTTGGCATCACATCTCATAACTGGAATGTAACAAATAAGAATGTGAACATTGAAGCTGAGACTGTAATCATAAGTCTCGGCACCAATGATCGTTTGATGAATACTGAGAAAGAATTATTGGCAATCAGAGACAGAACAAAGGCAACTAAGATTGTGTGGATAATTCCAGCCAAGAACAATAAAGAAATTGTACAAGGTGTCGCGTTTGAAAGTCATGACAAATACATTACAATTGATAAGACAGCAAATGATGGCACACACCCAACAATGGCAGAATATAAAAGAATAGCAGAGAATACAAAATGAGAAATTTTTGCGTGGATGTAGAGACGCTCGGGACAGAATCAACTGCTGTTATTCTGTCGGCGGCACTTATTCCATTTGAATTAAATGAAAAGCCAGTCTACGAAGAACTATTAGAACGTGCTATCTTTGTTAAATTTGATGTTGAACAACAATTAAGAGAATTACATAGAACTGCTGAACAGTCAACTATGGAATGGTGGCAGAAACAATGTGATCTCGTAAAAGATAAAAGTTTCAAAAAAGATAAGAAACGAGATGTTGATGCTGCGACAGGTCTCACCTATTTGAAGAATAAGGCAGAGTTGTCGTTAATAGCAAAAGAGAATAAAGATGTAATCTTTTGGTCTCGTGGTTCTTTAGATCAGGTCACAATTGACAGTTTGTCTAAACAAGTACATAATGAATTGGTCATCCCATTTAATAACTGGCGCGATGTAAGGACAGCTGTTGATCTGTTGTGCGAAGGTGCATCGGGTGGTTATTGTGCTGTTACAGGTTTTAATAGGGATATTGTATTAAAACATGACCCTGTGGCAGACTGTGCATATGATATTATGATGCTCTTGGCTAATAATAGGGTCTAGAATAAGACCGCTGTAGGGCGATTGCAGGACGTCCAATAAGATCTGTAAGTCATTGATTCCATTATGTTTTTCATGTTTGCCTTTTTAACAAGAGTGGTATATAATAGTCTTATCGAATGGAGGGATTATATATGCCGCGAGGAAAACCTAAAGCTGGATTCCGTATGACTGCGAAGCGTCTTTCTTCTTCTCGTCTTACCAAGAATCTCAATGTTGTTAAAATTGCTGTTAAGCAAGAATCTGAAGCCGAAATCGCTGAGCGTTTGTCTGAGCGATTCAATTCACAGTGCGCGATGGTAAATGCTACTGTGTCTGGTAAGAATCGTGCGATGATTATCTCTGGTCCTCCTGGTGTTGGTAAGTCTTACAACGTTGGTCAGATCCTCGGTGACGCCAAGCATGTATATTCTACCGTCATCAAGGGTTATGTACGACCGACTGGTTTGTATAAGACTCTGTATGAATTCCGTCATCCTAATTCTGTTGTCGTGTTCGACGATGCTGATTCTATTTTCAACGATGACGTTTCTTTGAATCTTCTCAAAGCTGCGTGTGATACTACTAAGAAGCGCATGCTTCATTGGCTCACCGAAACTAAGATGGAAGACGAAGAAGGTGAACGCATGCCTCGCAATTTTGAATTCGAGGGTTCTATAATCTTTATTTCTAATTACGATTTTGACGATATGATTGCGCGCGGTTCTAAACTGGCTCCTCACTTTGAGGCTTTGGTTTCTCGCTCGCATTATCTAGATCTCGGCATGAAGACTGCTGAAGATTATATCGTGCGTATTAAGCAAGTTGTGCGCGAGCATGGCATGTTGCGTTCGCAGGGTTTTACTGTTGAGCAAGAAAATGACGTGCTTGACTACATTCAAGAAAACAAGACTCGTTTGCGCGAGTTGTCTTTGCGAATGGTTTTGAAATTGGCTAATTTGGTTGAGATTAATCCTAATAACTGGAAGAATCTCGCGCGTGCTACTTGTTTGAAGGGAGTTTAATTATGGGTTTAGATATGTATGCATTTCGTGTTCAAAAAGAGAATGCGATCAGTGAAACTGAAGTTAAGAAAGACGCAGAGGGATCTTCTTTGCATGAAGAAGAAATTTACTACTGGCGCAAGCATCATGACCTCCATGGTTGGATGCAAAATCTCTATCATGAGAAAGGTGGGACGGAAGTGTTTAATTGTGAACATGTTCGATTGACATCGGAAGACCTTGACTCATTAGAGAATGATGTTAAGGACAATAAACTTCCAGCAACTACTGGATTCTTCTTTGGTAACTGCCCACCTGATGATGACTCGAAAGAGGGTGATCTCGGCTTTATAGAAAAAGCACGTCAGGTTATCTCTGAAGGCGATTGCGTTTATTATTACAGCTGGTGGTGAGGAGACTACAATGCCTAATTGGTGCTATAATTCTGTAACATTGAGCCATAAGAACAGCAAGAAGATTGCTTCTCTTATGAAACACCTCAAGGGTAAGGATGTTGCGTTGTTTCAACATCTTCGCAAACGTCCCAAAGATCAGGAAGACAACTGGTATCAATGGAATGTTGATAATTGGGGCACCAAGTGGGATGCAGCAATTTCAGAATATGAACAAATGGACGAATCAACTGTTTTTATCAGTTTCGAAACTGCATGGAGTCCACCTATTGCGTTGTATGATTATCTAACTGAAAAGGGATGGTCGGTACAAGCCAAATATCATGAGCCAGGAGTGTGTTTTGTTGGTGATTATTTGGATGGTGACGATCAACCGATTGAGTATGGTTATTGCATAGATGATTTGAAAGCTCTTAAGAATCTTATTCCCGAAGATCTATTTGAATATGCTGGAATAGAACAAATATATGAAGTTCATGTGGAACATTTGAACGAACAAGAGGAAAGAGAAAATGCCAAATAATGATATGGTTCGAATTGTCTACAATACATGTTATGGTGGCTATATTCTTTCGGACAAAGCAATAAAGCGTTATTGGGAGATCAAAGGCGAACCAAAACCAGAAGACTGGTTAAAAAGAAAAGTTTTTGAACGCCATGATCCCATATTGTTACAAGTCATCGATGAGATTGGACTTGCTGAAGCAGCAGGTGGTCGTTATGCTGAGTTGGCAATTGTTGAGTTGCCTCGTGGAACAAAATACTACATCAATGAGTATGATGGTCTTGAGAATGTCGTGACGGAAGAAGATATTAAGTGGTCAATCGCAGGGGAATAGTATGGAATTCAATTGGGTGATGTTTTTGGTTGATTTGGGTTTGTTGTTCGCTGGCTTTTATATTGGTCAATTGACCATGTTGATCAGAGTCACCAACAATGTAAAGATGCTGGACAATCTTCCTGCTCCGACTCCTCAAGAAATTGAAGAGATCAGAGCAAAATTAAAAGCAATGCGTGATTCTAGAGGAGAATAATATGGGCGGTCGTGGATTTAAAACTAAAAAGAAAATGGCAAGAGACAAGTTGAGTTCAAATTTTGAGTTATCATACGACGATCTGTGTGATATCGCAAACTGCGTGATGATTGTTATTGAAAAACGCCGAGAGCATGAAGACGTCAATAACATGTTCCACGACGGAGAAGAAGAACTCCCGATTGATCCAATTAGAGAACGTCTTGAGGTATTGTACGATCGCATCACTGGTGAGATAGATGCGCAAAGTTTTTGAAATACTCATCGCAATGATGGCTGTCGCCGCAGTGGTTTTGATCTCTGTGGTGATGGTCCTTTTCTATTACAAAATTAGGAGATACTATGTTTGTTGAATTGTTTTACAAAGTTTTGTATTATTTTAGAAGAATCGTAACAGCATACTGTTTGGTGTACGCTGGAGTCTATTATATGAATGGTGATACTTTTATCGCTGACATATACTCGATCGCTTTTTGTGGTTGGTTGCAGTCTATCTTATTAGAAGATAAATAAATTTAATAGGAGACATAATGGCATACACATACACTTGTAATGTACTATCACTGAGCACATTTTCAAACAATGTGGTTGACAGTGCGCATTTTACATACAATGTGACAGACGGAAGCAACAATGCGTCAATGAACGCATCTGTTTCGTTTGACTATGCCAACAATCCTGGAGTGTACGTTGTATCTAATACGACTAATCAAAATACAGTCAACACTTGGATTTTAACCAGTCCTGATACAATTAACCTACAGCCATTCCTATTGAATACACTCGGAACAACTCCACAAGAGTATCCGCTTCCGCAAAGTTTATTTCCTTGGACGCCAGTGCTTCAATTCACATCCAGTGCAACAAACGTAAATGTGTTCACATCGAATACATCTATCGCAAGCAATGGTGTCTCATATGGTCAATTGACCACCTACGCTGTCGGGAACGTCTACATCAATAATGGCGCATCTACATCTAACCCGACTAACACATCAACAGGGGTTGCCTCTGTTGCACAATTAAATGGTTTTACAGTCATCGGCACGTTGTATACAAACGATGGCATTCAGTTACCACTATCAGGTGCTGGAACATACTTTATGACACCAAACACTGCGACACCAACAGCCAATGCTGTGGGTGGAAACAACGTCAGTGTCATTGCTACAACATATGGAACATTTGCATCATAATCTAAGGTGATTTATGGATGGATTATTTGAAGTCGTACGAAAAGCAGTACACCCACAAGCAATAGAACTGCTAAAGAATTCCCTCTTAATAGAAAAAGACGTGTTCTATCACAATAAACGTGTAGACCCGAACAACGTCGGCGCATTCTCTGAAGCTGACAATGTAACAATGGGTGACCACTTTAACAAATACTCAGCAATGGTCGGTGAAGGTATGATGGTCACTCTGTTGCCATTAGTACAAAGTATCACAGGCAAACGTCTGTATCCCACCTACTCCTTTGTAAGATTTTACTATAAAGATTCAGTCTTACATCGTCACCGTGATCGTCCATCGTGCGAATACTCAATGACAATGTGCGTTGAGTCTGATCCTGAGCCATGGCCAATCTTCGTAGATGGTGTTGGTGTTTCTTTGAATCCAGGTGATCTGGTTGTATACAAGGGCTGTGACGCATGGCACTGGCGTGAACCATACAAGGGTAATCGTACGATACAAATCTTTATGCATTATGTTGACGCCAATGGACCATACAGCAACTTCCATTATGATCGAAGAGATCTGCTTGGGCTTAGTGGTGGTGGCGGCATGCGTCCTGATGAATATCTAGAATATGAAACAAGATGAAACACGTAAGAATCAATAAACTGATTGAGCCCAAGATTAAACCACACAAGACTTCAGACGTTGCGATTGTGGTGACGGCATATTGTGCTGAACCCGACTTGGCGCGCAAAATACACATGACAAAGAAACTGTGTCAGTCTTTTAAAGACTCGCCCCATGTGATCGTTCTTGCCTCTCATTCACCAATGCCAGTTGAAATTCAAGAGATGGTAGACATTTACATCTACGACAAAGACAATGAGTTTCACTGGAATGGATTCCCGAAAGGTGCACTAAAACCATACATGAAATTTGATGAGCGCACTGGCGCATTGGTCGCCTATTCTGGGATTGCTGAATTAAAATCAGTCCACAATGCAATCTATGCGCTTCAGAAATATCCAAATGTTAAGTCAATTTTAAAAGTTGCCTACGATGAATCACCTAAAGTTGATCATCATTCTATAATCGAAAAGGCAAAGAAAACCAAGAAGCGAGCAGTCCTAGCTGTTCTTCGCGAGAAGAGTGACTGGAATCCAAGAATGCTCGCCGAGAACAATGTTCCAAGAGGATCTTTTGGAACTCATATCTTTTACTCCGACATTGACTTCTTTCAAGAAACTCTTTCGATGGATGAGATTCATCGATACGACACTGAGGTTGTTCCGTGGTTGGAGTGTATTTGGTATTCTTCAATCGCAGACAAGAATCTATTGAAAGATGTATACAATGCGGGAGAATACTACAATTATATGGGAGAAACGATCTTTCAATATAACGATTCTTCCATCTCAGAAACTGACAGTTACCCATTCTAAGGAAAATCTATGTTTACTGTAATCATTCCCACCATGTGGCGCGGACAAGAGATGGTTCGCATGCTTCCTGCTGTTCATGATCATCCTCTCGTCGGAGAGATTATGTTGATCAACAACAATAAGAAAATAACACCTGATTGGTATTTGAACGGCAACTGGACCAAAGTAAAACAATATGCGCCAGAAGATAATATCGGTGTTAATCCAGCATGGAACATCGGAATTCAGAATGCACAATATGAAAAGATTCTATTGCTTTCTGATGATGTACTGTTTACAACTTCGCTATTAGATTTTATACATCCCCACGTAACTGAAGAAAACGGATGCATTGGACCACATAGTGTAAACACTCCAGCAAAAGGTCCATATCGATTACAGAAAGCCGAGAGAATGCGTGGTCAATATGGCTGTTGTTTGTTTTTACACAAAAATAATTTTGATTTCATTCCTAAAGAGTTTATAATATACTACGGTGACAACTGGATCTTTAGAACTCATGTATTGAAAGGCAAACAGCCGATGTTCATTGAGAACTCTAATATTTCAACTCCAGTGATGGCAACTTCTAGTCTCGGTGTGTTCAAGAAACAAGCTGATGAAGAACACAAAGCATGGAAGAAAATGTTTAAAGGCGAATTTACGACAGAACCATGAATATAATTCTAAACCGAATCGATTGGTTTATAAAAGAAAACAATAAGAGAAAAATAATACTAAGAGCAGAAAACAATCATTATTTGATCGAAGTCATGCATTATGCTTATACAACGCGCAGTCCTGATTATGCAATCTTTCAACTTAAAAGAGCTGCATTTTTCTCATTTTTCAAAGAGATCAGTGGTCATATTGATTCACATAGGCACTATAAATGAGTCTTTTAACCCCTTCAGGTATCATTAATAAGACGATCCCATGATTCTAATAGTATTGAAAAAGCAAGAACGACTTTATGTAATGGAAACTCATAATATTCGAACTGCACATAAATTCTATGAAAGAACTGCAAACGCAGGGTTTAGAAGATTTATTACCGAAGTCAATCACAATGTAACAATTACAAAATTAATAAAGAGTCATAAAATGGTCAATATAATCCTAAGAAAGAAACAAAATCTCTATGAAATAGAGGCATATATGCCTGGACGTCTTAGGATCATAGTGGGCGATCAGATGCCTTCAGAGGCAGCGATGAAAAAATTCATCCAAGAAGTCAGTCTAATTATACCACAAAGAAAAACACCATGAGATTATTATTGAAAAGACAAATGAGCTATATCAAGTCCTATGAGGTAAAGACTGTAGTTCCTTATGAAGGTGATGAAAGAATATTCTTTGAAAATGATTCAAAATCAGCACTTGAAAGATTCATAATTGAATTATTGAGGAACGAAATCGTGAGGAACGAAATCGTGAGGAACGAAATCGTAAACATGTGCATACTGAATATTGAGGAACGAAATCGTGAGGAACGAAATCGTAAACATGTGCATACGTGAATCTTGAGGAACGAAATCGTAAACATGTGCATGCATATATAATGTACGGTAGGTCAACCCTGTAATAGCATGATAAAATTATACTTTCTATTTAAATATGTAAATTTGGTGTTACAGAGGGAATATTGGGGTGTACATGCGACAGATGATCTGGAATGGGCTACAACGCATGCAAGAGATCGATGGGTGCCAAATGTTAAAGATATTAAAGATGATCTCTTAAAGACAGGTCCAAACTCGTATATTATTCATGTGATTCATTGTTTTCCTATAGAAGCTGACGCTAGTCGTGCCTTGCAAAGACATTTAGAGACTGCCCCTGCTGATCCTGCTCTTAATTATAATAAAGCTCTTAATAATAAACTGGCAGAGGGTCGAACTGGTACTATACAGTCTGCTGAGACTAGACTATTAATCTCAAAGGCAACTACTGGTGAAAAGAACCCATTCTACGGTAAAAAACATAATAATAAGACCATAAACACCCTCAAAGAATATCGTAAAACCCAGCGCTGGATTAATAACGGCATACAAGAGCTACAAGTACCAGTAGGCACTGAGCTTCCTGAGGGCTGGGTGTACGGTCGTTCGCCTACTATCTCAAAGAAGGTAAGCGAAGCCATGGTTTTACACCATGAGAAGCGACATTCTAACGTAAGTATTACAAAAAGTCAATCGTAATAACTCTAATAATATCAAAGAGTTATAACTCATTGATTTTTATAGAGAGTGTGTGCCCTCGCCGTCCATCCCTTACTATTCGAACTAGAACCATTATACCTTAGACCCCACTAATTGTAAACCACCAAAACTCTAATGAAATCAATAGGTTATAACTCATTGAAATTGTTAGAGTTTTCATCATTTACAAGTTGAATCGTTTATAGTATAATGTCTCTATAGTGAAAGAGGAAATGAATATGAAGACTGTTTTGTTGAGCGATACCGTAGTTGCCCGTCTTCGGACTCCGATTGGGCGCACTTGGCAAGCGATTGGGTACGATATCGAACCCTTAGTTGGCACTGATAATGAGAGTGCCATTGAGGGTTGCATTGACTGCGAGCGATTGATAGAGTTTGGTGGTGACCGCGAAGCCCAGCAGATTGTGGAAAATATGATTGCCGAGCACGGATATGCTGATTTCATTCAGGCACTATCGCGTAAGATTCACCTGGTGTAAGTTGTTGAATTCTAATGGTTTTTAGCCATTTACAAGTTGAATCGTTTATAGTATAATGAATGTATGGTAAATAAGCAATTGGAGTCGATATGTTAGCTGATGAAATGAGTTTGGAGGCATTTGATGCCATTTTGAATCGCGCTGAGTTCAAAGTCTTGGACTACCCTGCGAGGTACGCATATATGGGTGCTGGTCCCCGTTGTCTGTATGCTCGCGTGGGCGATGAACTGCATATCCTTTATGAGGGTGGCGTGTATACGGTATTCGGCTGTGAGAGTGATGAGCTTTGCGATAATAGCTGGTGTGTTTCCTTCACGGATGACGGTGAGCGAGTACGGCGATAAGGTTAACGCTGAGTGTTGAAAGGCAATGGTTTATAGCTATTGCCTTTCTTCTATTGAAATAGTATAATGGTTCTACAGTAGGAAATAAGGAATCGGTATGAAGTTTGAAAAGAATGTGGAAGCGAGCGGTACGTCACTCATGGGATACGTCACAACCTCCTACAGTCGTCTCTGTGAGGTCTTTGGTGCCCCATGTCGCTTTTACGGCGATAAGGTTAACGCTGAGTGGTCTCTTCGGTTTGAGGACGGCACAC
>Ga0208875_1000558_pt1 | contig 11452 bp, 19 predicted proteins | sample CryBogCBH25Aug08_FD_184612 | JGI IMG/M metagenome (GOLD analysis project Ga0208875, IMG submission 184612) | Freshwater microbial communities from Crystal Bog, Wisconsin, USA - CBH25Aug08 (SPAdes) (version 2) | ecosystem: Environmental > Aquatic > Freshwater > Lake | place: Crystal Bog...
AAGAAGTACACAATTGGACAAATCGCGCTTCCACAACTTGGCGACTGTATCGAAGGTATGACCAGTCAAAAGGGTAAGGTAATGGGTCGCCATGACATCGGCGTATCCCAGCAGGTACAGGTAGCTCGTCGTGTTTTGATGGCACAGATTAAAGCAATGGCTCCTCTTGCATCAAAAATTATTATTCCTGTAGTTCCAGGAAACCACGATGAAGTACAGCGCTTTTTAGTTTCACGTCCAGAAGATTCATGGGCACTAGAGGTAGTTAAATCTGTGGAAGATGCGTGTATGGAAAACCCATTCCTTAAAGAGCGTGTGGAGTTCCGTTACCCAGCTTTAGATGACAGCACCTTGTGCGTCAATTTGAGTGGCACCATGTTTGGAATGGCACATGGGCATCAAGCACGCGACATGATTAAGTGGTGGCAAGGTCAAGTAATGGGCAACTGTTCTGTAGCAGGCGCAGAAATCCTTAACGTAGGACACCTTCACCATTATCACGCTAAGAGTGTGGGCACCCGTTTGTTCATCCAGTCACCAGCGATGGATGGGGGCAGCGCTTGGTTTAGAGATAAATCGGGCCTTGAGTCCCATCCAGGAATTGTTTCTATGGTAGTTGGAGAAGGTTTCGACCCTAGAAGAGAGTTAACGGTACTTGGAGGGTTTAGATAGAGTATCCTGTAGTACCTATGGATACTCCAACTAAAGTATGTAAGTCTTGTTTACAAGAACTTCCTGAAACAAAGTTCAAGATGCGCTGGTATAACGGGCGTCAAAAAGGAACAAGACAAGCACAATGTAACCGCTGTTTGTACGTTAAGTATACGCGCCCATTAGTTGAACGAAAAACAAAAGATATCCATGATTATCAGCTAAAAAAGGGATGTGCCGACTGTGGCTACAACCAGCATCCTGCAGCCATGGAATTTGACCATATGCCTGGTACAAAAAAGCTTTTTAATATAGGCGAAGAAATTGGTAATAGAAGCGTAGAATCGTTATGGAAAGAAATAGCAAAGTGCGAAGTAGTTTGCGCTAATTGCCACGCCATAAGAACTGCTACACGTAGAGAACGGGTGACCATCTAATGCCAGGCACTCATCAAAATACTCAAAACCTTGGTGCGGGTGGCATGTATGGTACTAACACAAATTATGGGGGCGGAGGCGTTCCCGTTGCAAGAAGTGAGTTGGACTTTCTTCGTCTTGGAGTTGGAAGACAACCTAGTGCGGAATATCCTGAAGGCTATTTAGGAACAATCCGCACACGTCGTGATGACCGTGGTCGTCCTGGTTCTACCTCTGAAAATGTTTTAGACTCGTTAAAAATTCGCATTACTCAACGTGGTTACCAACGTGGTGTTCACAAAGGCGAGCGTATTGATGGCTCCAGTTACTATTACCCAGAAGGATTAGATAACGCACGAGGTATTCGTCGCCAGATGGCTTCTGTTCGTGATGGTAACGTAATGATGTCTATGCGTAATGCAGACAACCAAAAGCTTGCACCAGCACCTCACCTACCTAATGATGGTAAAGCTGGCCCAGCTGCTAAGAGCGATGCACCTATGGGTGTTAATATGAACCGAGCAAAGCGTTTGAGTTCACTATCTCCAAATTGGAAGTAGTATGGAACCAACTGAGTTACAGTTCATTGCTAGAGGCCTTAGATCCGCAAACGTTCAAGAACCCTTGGGAATGCATTGGTCATCGGATAGGCAAGTTGCCCATAATTTTGCTAGAAATGACGTTCCTGAAGCTGGTTCCGCAACACACGCAACTGTTGTAGATGGTTTGGTTAGTCCTAAGGACATTATTAACCCAAGAAGTAAAGAAGGAAAAGAAATAACTCGGGGTTTTCCTGGAGAGAAGGAAACGCCTGTTAAAGAGGGGTCGAAGGTTTTAGTAACTAAAGTAACAAAACACACGCTTAAGAAAAGTCCAGCCAGCTTAACTAAGACAACAAGAGTTCGTAGACGGACTACTCGTATTAAGTACGATCCACCCCGTGAAATGAGGGCATAATGACAGGAAGAATGTCAGACGGTGTTTACTCCCGTAAGCCTTGGCAGGCACCACCAGAGGCAGCTTACCCTCCTCAACAATATGTCGGCCCTTTTGCCTCTAATCAAGAGCGCCTATTAAGCCAATCTATGGCAGTCAATATGATGACTGGTCAAGAGATCCAAGAACTTGTACGCCCACCCCTTCCACAGGTACGATTATTCCCAGATAGATACGGCTATACAGATTCTGAGCTGACTATCGAAGATATTATTGCTCTACCACGTGTTAACCAGCAACGTGTAGAGTCTGACTTCAGCCAGACTCCAAATACACAGGAGTCAACCAGCACCAATAGCCTAGGAGGGTCTATCTAATGGGACGCAATAAAAAGGATTTTGACTACGAAACGGCTAATGAGCCTAACATGTCACGTGTAAACGCGGACACACCTAACCGAACAGTCTCAAATGAAGACCGTGCAAAAATTGCTGCTGATATGGCAAAGATGTTTGGTAAAAAATGAGAAACGATCCAGGACTATTGACCGATTCAACAGGTGAGGGCATGGCTGGTGCAGAAGATGTGCGCCTAGATACCCAAAGAGACCTATCCCAGACCTACTACAATGGCTCAAAGCCTTGTATTGAGTGTGGATTGGTTCTAAATCCCGTACAATCATTACATTCAGATATGTGCCCTAACTGTAACCGCAGAAAAGCTGCACACCTAGTAAAAGGAATGATGGCATGACAGTCAACAATTCACGTTCACAGAACATGTCCCTTGATGAGGGCGCAACTGACGGCAAGTACCGCAAGGCTCGCCCTAACACCACAGTTATTCCTGGACTCGGTGACCAGAAGGTTAAGCAAGAGCGTGCTGGCCTTCATCCTTACATGAACTATGGGTTCATTAACTCTGAAGAACAATCTAAGGTTAATCCAGGGAAGTAATTATGGAGCGCACAGAGGACCAGTTTCCAATTAGCCATGTAAACGTTACTGAATCTGTAAAGGACGGGCTTTTATCACCCAAGGCAAAAGCAAAATTTGATTCCGAATGGGGAACAGATGTGATGAGGCACCGTATCGCTGCAATTAATCAAAATAGAACAGCTCGTCACAATCAAATGGAACGCGATGCAGGCAGAACCCCCGTAGTTAAGATTAATACAGATCCAACTAAGAAGAAGTAATGCATCCAGACGACCCACAATTTGATGAAGAGCTACTTCGTCATATTAGCGTAGAGGACTTTGACTACGCGGCAAATAGCCATAAAAGATATATGCAGGGTCATAAAGACTTTGAAGAACGAATGAAAAACGAAGAAAATAAAGATGCAGGAATTAATGGGGAGGGATACTAATGGCACAAGAAAACCAATATCAAGATGCCAAAGGTGCCCCTGTTGATCGCAGCACTGATACGCATAGAGTCGTAGCAATAGATCCAAATAACCCTATTCATCAATCAATTATTGGTAATCCTCAAGGCAGTAATGTCCTTATTAAAAATGGTTACTTGCACTTTCCAAAACCTGATGCTCATCGTGAAGATGCCCCCGCAGCAAAACTTGAGTCAAAGCCAACACCAGCACCAGCTAAGCCAAAGCCTAAACCAGCCCCAGCTCCTGCAAAGCCAGCTCCAGCCCCAACAAAGCCAACCCCAGCTCCAGCCCCAGCAGCGCCTGCTAAGCCTGCAAAGAAAAATTCTGAGCCTAAGAAAACGGGTATGGCTGCTCTTGCGGATAAAGAAAAAGCTAAGCGAGAAGCAATTGCGCGAAACAACGCACGAATAAAGGCGCAAAAACTCGGCAAGTAAGTGTGATAGTATTTTGGTCTAAAATTAGGAGCAACAATGGTTATGGATTTATCTGCCTTTAAAAAGGCTGATGTAAACCCCAATGAACCGCATATGCGAGTTCTTAAGTGTTCACGTTGTAGAACCCTTGAAGAGGTGCCTGATTATGAAGGCCCTGAAGGTGGCGAAAACACCGCAGAGTATGACTTAACCCTTAAGTTTTTTACAGATCCTCACGTCAACGGCAAATGTACCCGTGACAATTTTTCCACTGTTCGCTTTCCTACACGTTTTTGGGTTATCCCAAAAGTAAAAGAAAGCATTGAACAGCAGCTTAAAGAGGGCGCTCAAGGACTTGATGTATTTGGCACCAACGCTTATGCTATGAAAAACAATTTCCAAGCTGATGCTATGACCTGTTGGATTCAACACCAGCAAACCAAAGACTGTGACGATTATAAAAGCGATAAAAAACTTATTAAAGCCGATACAGCAGCAGAGCGTAAGGAATTAGGTTTAGAACTAGAGAGCAAAGGTCCAAAGGTTTACCTTTGCGATTATTGCCCAGTTAAATCTATGGTTCAAGAGAAGGCATTTAAGAAGAAGGGCTTATACAAATGACAATTGATGTTGCTACAGCTTTTGTTATCGGTCGTAGACCAAACGGCACTTTCTTTGCTAGTACTAACTTAAATGTCGACTTTAAGGTAGAGCATGAAGCAACAAGCTTAGACGTTAAGCAAGGTTGCTCAGAAATCCTCAATGTACTGACAAATGAGGAATTAGCCAACGTTATTGTTGCTAAATTGGCCCAAAGTTCACAAACTGACACGGAGAAGGCCACCAGTTCAATCCGCCAAGCTTTGTCAGACAAGGGTATACTGTAACTACACAGTAAGGGGCAGAAATGGCAACTCCTCGTAAGAAACCAGTTAAGAAAGTTGTGACCGTTAAAGAGGACGGGTACACAGCTCTAGAGATGCATGCCATTAAATTAAACGAGTTGTATAAAGCATATCGTAAAGCAGGCTTCCCTACAGATCAGTGCTTGTGGTTGATTACTGAGCCAGGTGCAATGCCTGAATGGTTGCAGCCAACTCCCGCTTATGATCCACTAGAGGACGAAGAAGAGGACGACTAAGGATATACTTTCCTAATGAGTTACTACGACGCCCTTGCTAAAAAAGCGGCGCCTGTAACCTTAGAGCCTTCAGAGACTTCATACTTTAGTAAGCCGTCTGCAGGATTAGACCCTCGTCTATTTGTCAGTCGCAAGCTCAACGGAGCCATCCGTAACAGCATCCTTGGTATGTTATTTGAGCACTTGCACCGCCATTACTACAACCCTGAAGCTTACATTCACGCTTGGTTGGCTGGGTCTGGCGTTAGCTACCAGTGGGCAGCAAACCGAACACCAGGAGACCTTGATTGCTTGGTAGGTGTCGATTACATCGCATTTCGTCGTTCCAATCCTGAGTACAAGGGGTTGAGCGATCAAGAGATCGCATCCATGTTCAATGAAGACTTTCGTAACGAGTTGTGGCCAACTACAGAAAACTTCCTAGATTCCTTTGAGCTCACCTTTTATGTCAATGTGGCGTCAGATATTCGTACCATCAAGCCTTATGCAGCTTATTCACTAACAGATGACGACTGGACAGTCGAGCCCAGCGAACCCAACATAAACGTACATCGTGACTGGGAACGCAAGGTTGTTCGTGATAAATCCATGACAGTTGAAATTCTAGAACGATATGCAACTGCGCTCGCTAATATCGGTACTGCCACTACCGCATCAGCACGTATCAACGCCGAAGCTGCCCTTAAATTGGCTGTTGAACAAGGTGCCGCTTTATTTGAAGATATTCATAAAGGAAGAAGTTTTGCGTTTAGCCCTAGCGGACAGGGATATGCCGACTACGCTAACTACCGTTGGCAAGCTGGCAAGCAAGAAGGAACTGTTCAAGCCCTTAAAGAATTGAAGGAACTTTCAGCTCAGACACGCCAACAGTTTGAGTCAGAAACCTACGGCATGGAGCTTCCAGATGCTAAGCTGCTCATCCGTAGAGCAATTACACGCAAGTAATTACAACTAATCGGAGCACAAGTGGCAATAGTTATGTTCGTCGATGGAGTAATGCGCTCCAATACAGGTAGCCCTATTTATCAAGGGATTGCCCTTTATCGCATGTTCAATGAGGATGTGCGCGTCATTTTGCTGACGGATGATAAAGAGAAAACACATCGCTGGTTACTTGAGCATAAGATTAACAAGATCGATGACCTTGTTGATCGCAATGTCCCAGGGGTTATTGATGATCCTGATATAGAACAGGTGAAGTACTGCCGTTCACAGGGCAAGGTTGATGTGGTAGTCACATCTGATACCGACCTTGCAACCAAGCTATTACAAGAAGGCCTAGAGACTTTGCTGTTCCTTCATCCCACATATTTGCGCCCAGAGTTTCGTCCAGATGGCCGCCAAGGACAGAAGAGCTGGAACTCCATTACTGCCGAAATGGACAAGCAGATCGAGATGATTAAGGATGATCCTAGGGCATGACCCGCATTATTTACCTAGGTGCTGAGGTTGGATCAAATAGAACACTGCTAGAAACCACCACAGCCAATCACGTTGGAGTTAGCTTTTATCGCCTGATGCGCCGTGGCCTACCTAAAACCATGGCCTATTTGTTGTCTGATCGTTTTTCAGAGGACACCCATATCTACGCCCACGCAGGTATCCCTAAGACAGTAAACATGGGAGAGGCTGAGCTAGAAGAATTTTGCGCCCTGTATGAGGATTTTATCGCCAATAACATAGACAGGCTTACATGGTTTAATGAAGTAGCCCACCCCAGGTTGTCCCCAGAGTTCATAGAACAACAGCGTAGAAGCTGTTGGGCAGAGGTTCCACCATCCAAGTTCCAACCTATATGGCAATCACAGACAGGCATAAATGGCCTTAAGACCATGGCCGAGACCTACTTGGATATCGGCCTACTAGGTGATGACATTGAGCATGAAACCCAGTTAGCGGCCGTTACAAAGGGTCTAACAGCCCGTGGCACACGCTTCCATGCAATTAGTACAGCTAAGCCAGACAACCTGCGACAGGTCAAAGTAGAGTCTGCCAGCACCCTTTCTTGGCTTGCACCCATGCTTCATGGCGAGACAATCGTCTGGGATGGACAGCGCTTAGTTCGGTACAACAAAAAGATGAAGGAACAAGCCCGTACCCGATACAGGCATGTATATGAAAAAGCTGGGCTCGATTATGACCTCATTATGGAGGACGACCCACAGGAAGTTTGTCGTCTGGCCGTATGGTCTTACGAACAATTTGAGATGAGGTTGAATATGGGCGGCTCCGAGTTACACGATAACAGCGGGTGGAGTGAAGGGGAGGAAAGTGGGGAAACTGCTATCGCCAATAGCGATAACAGGGGGGTTGGGATGCGGAAACTTGAGCCTCGAAATCCTGCTGAAATGGTCAATTTACCCGTCTTTGGATACCAGCTTGACACCGTAGTTGAAGATGATGGAACCATCAAAGATGTCCCACTTATCAGGTCACAATCGGCCTCTATGCGTATTTGCGATACCTGTTTTATTGCTGCTAATTGCCCCGCATTTAAGCCCCAAAACTCCTGTGCATTTAACTTACCAGTAGAGATAAAGACTAAAGATCAACTTAAGAGTTTGATTACTACAGTAGTAGAAATGCAGGGACAAAGAGTTGCTTTTGCACGTTTTACAGAGGAATTGAACGGTGGATACCCAGATCCAAACGTTTCGCAAGAGATCGATCGGCTATTTAAGCTGATTAAAACTGTCAAGGAATTGGACGATTCAACTACGTTCATTAAGATGACTGTTGAAGGAAAAGGAGCCTCAGCGGGTGTCCTTTCCAACATATTTGGAGACCGCGCACAGGCGCTAAAGGAGCTTCCAAACGGTGGATTAACAGAGAGTGAGACCACCAAAATCATTACTGACCTCACAGAACAGTAATGCGATAACAGCGCTTTTTAGAGCGTGATACATAGCACTCTGTCAAACTAGCAAGTGCTCACTATGTAATGTACTGTAACGCCTCGCTAAACTAATCGTCCCCTGCTGACAGGGGTATAAATACATATATGAGAGAAGGTAATGATGGCTCTGTCGTTCCGTTTAACAGAAGATTTCCTGACTGGGTATCGTGAGAAGAAGGTGCCTTGGGGATATCAAGATGCGGCAGGCAACTCAGTAGGAGAAATTACTTTCCTCCGTACCTATTCCCGACTTAAGGAAGATGGCACCAAGGAGACATGGACTGACGTCTGTGAGCGAGTTATCAACGGCATGTACTCCATCCAAAAGGATCACGCCAAAAGCCAGCGCCTACCTTGGTCAGACTCCAAAGCAGCGGCTTCAGCTAAGGAAGCCTTTGATCGTCTGTGGAATCTGAAGTGGACACCCCCAGGCCGTGGACTGTGGGTTATGGGCACCGACATTGTTAATGTCCAGCGCAACTCAGCTGCCCTACAAAATTGCGCCTTTGTATCAACCAGCTCTATGACTAAGAACGACCCAGCTAAGCCATTTGGTTTCCTTATGGAAGCTTCGATGCTAGGAGTTGGAGTTGGCTTTGATGACAAGGGAGCCGATAAAGACTTTACTATCTATGCCCCAACAGAAGGAGATACATATGTCGTACCCGATACCAGAGAAGGTTGGTATGAAAGCACCAACGCCCTCATCAATTCCTACCTTAAGCCAGATACGAAGAGGCCAGTCTTTGATTACAGCGAAATCCGACCAGAGGGAACGCCAATCAAAACTTTTGGAGGAACAGCCGCAGGAGCAGGGCCACTAATCAAGCTGCATGACCACATCGACAAGATCTTTGCTGGTCGTGCTGGTGAGAAGCTGACCCGCGTAGACATTGCAGACATCGGTAACCTGATCGGAGTTTGTGTTGTAAGCGGAAATGTTCGCCGTTCTGCTGAGCTTCTTATGGGACGTATTGACGATCAAGACTTCTTAAACCTCAAGAACCCTGAGAAGTTCCCTGCCCGTAACTCTTATGATCCAGCTGCCCCAGGCTGGGCATGGATGTCTAACAACTCTGTTGAGGTATCTGTTGGACAGAACCTTGATGGAATCATTGACGGCATTACCCGAAATGGTGAGCCAGGAGTTATTTGGATGGACGTATCACGTAAGTACGGCCGCCTTAAAGATGGAGTGAACAACAAAGACTGGCGAGTCATGGGCTACAACCCATGCGCTGAGCAATCACTAGAGTCGTATGAATGTTGCACATTGGTTGAGACTTACCTCAATCGTCACGATAACCTCGAAGACTTTAAGCGCACTCTCAAGTTTGCTTATCTTTATGCAAAGACTGTGACCTTGATGCCTACACATTGGGCTGACACTAACGCCATCATGCAACGTAACCGCCGTATCGGTACATCAGTATCAGGTGTCGCTAACTTTGCAGATAACAATGGCTTACCTGTTCTTGCTGAGTGGCTTGATACTGGTTACAACCTTCTAAAAGAATACGACAAGAGCTACTCTGAATGGCTCTGTATTCGTGAGTCGATCAAGATGACAACTGTTAAACCATCAGGAACAGTTTCGATTCTTGCAGGTGAGAGCCCAGGAGTTCACTGGCCTGTTGGAGGTAAGTTCTTCCTCCGCGCTATCCGATTCCGTAACTCTGATCCAATGCTCCCTCTCTTTAAGATGGCTCAGTATCGCATTGAGCCTGCTAGTGAAGATCCTTCTGGTACATCAGTAGTCTTCTTCCCTGTTAAGTCCAGTGCTCGTCGTTCTGAGAAAGAAGTGTCGATCCACGACAAGATCGATCTTGCCGCTACTGCACAATGGGAGTGGTCAGATAACTCTGTATCAGTAACAGTTTCATTTAACCCTGAGACTGAATCGGACGAGGTAAAGAATGTTCTTCATCGTTACGATGGAAAGCTTAAAACTGTTTCGTTCTTACCTACTGGTAATACTGTCTATCCACAGATGCCTTACACACAGATCACAGAAGAAGAGTATGAAGAAGCTCGTATGACTCTCTTCCCTATCGACTTTGCTGGTGTGTATGCAGGTATGGCAGCTGATGCTGTTGGTGAAAGTTACTGCACGACAGACGCGTGTGAAGTAAAGCTGATTAAAGATAGTCAGTAACAGAGCATAACAATAGCCCCAGTCCTTTGGAGTCAGACTGGGGCTTTGTTCTCACTAAAGCGCAGGTACGGCTCGTCCGTGATGATAGAGTCTTGACCGTCCTTGGAGTGCGAAAGGGGTAATGCTCCTTAACGCTCTTCGTGGTTTCTGCTAATTATGCATCTGCCTTAAATGAGAGAGTGCCATTAAATAGAGTTGGCTTACCCTTCTCATCTTTAGCTTCTCCTTCTACAAACTTAATTGACTTACGAGGCGTGTTAATCTGCACCATAGCCTTTACCCAACGCTTAGCTCCTCCACCATTACTCCATGCTGAGTAACTGTTAAAGACTGCTTTATCTAAGCCAGCGTGTTCAATAGTAACTTCTGCCAACCATGCGCCACCCTTTTCGGTGTTCTTAACAATGGTTGCCGTAAATGTTGCGTCTACTTTTTTAGCCATGAATCTCTCTCCTTATGAGTTGATGAATAGGTATCGACCAGTAAGCCCTTGAGTTGTAGCCGTCCCTGTCGCGTTTGATATTAAGTTTTTATAGGTAGAGTTCCAGTCTACTCCCTTGTGCAACATCAGCCAACTCGCCACAGAAGCACAAGCAATAGATGTGCCTACAATAAACTTGGTACTACCATCTAGTGCCGTAGCAAACCAGCGACCATTGGCAAAGACCGTAGTTTGAGGCGTGCTATTACTATACTTAGCAATCGTAGGTGGTGCTTTACTATCCCAAGCATAGCCTTGGATACCTCCCCAAGGATTATCTGTTGCTCCTACTGAGATAGCATCAGGCAAGCATGAAGGAGAGTCCATAGCAACTCTACTACTCTCATTCCCTGAGGCTGCAACAAGCTGAACATTATTGGCTTTAAGCGTGGCTACATCCGAGGCTAAACCCGCAGGTACAGAGCAACCATCAAAGATTTTGCCCTCGGATAAACTTACTACCGAGATGTTAAACTTCACTCTATTGGTTACAACCCAATCAAGAGCGTTTTTTACACTCGCTAATGTGTAGAGGTATGGGTTTCCTTTGTCGGTCATACCTACAATTTTGATAGGAATAACTTTGATAGTAGGATTAACTTTAACCATAATAGATAACAGTTCGTTACCATGATTCATGGTGGCGTTAGTTGATCCTGTCGTATTAGCTGCGCCCTTGCCTTCCATGTAGTTCGTACCATTGGCACAAAAGGTATTCTCAATAGTGCAGACCTCATAGACAATGTTGCTAGTAAATTGTGCGTCATTTACACCGCTATCTATAAGTACAAGTGTAGGAGGTGTATCGGCATGAACAGGTGTTGCTAACCCCACGCATAGTGCTACTGCTAGTAATACTTTTTTCATTAGTTCTCCAAATACCATAGATAGTCTAGGATTTCATTAACCCTTAGTCCTACTTCTATAAAAGGTACTTCTTCCCTCATTAGCTTTAGCTTTTCTACTGCTAA
>Ga0208875_1000563_pt1 | contig 11384 bp, 10 predicted proteins | sample CryBogCBH25Aug08_FD_184612 | JGI IMG/M metagenome (GOLD analysis project Ga0208875, IMG submission 184612) | Freshwater microbial communities from Crystal Bog, Wisconsin, USA - CBH25Aug08 (SPAdes) (version 2) | ecosystem: Environmental > Aquatic > Freshwater > Lake | place: Crystal Bog...
CATAAGATTTTTTCCAATAATGCATTAGCCGCGTATTTCAAAACAGCTGTTAATTTTCGCGTCGCATATACGTCGCAAAACCGGTATAAACGGCGTTAATTTCGACAGCTTTCGCGTATTTTGAGTGTATTTAGAGTAAAAAGGAAATCCCTGTAAGTTATTTACTTACAGGGATTTATGGGTGTGGACGATAGAAGATTCGAACTTCTGACCTCTACAGTGTAAATATCATACTGCGGCTATATGCCATTGATGTAAAAAGAGTTACAGGCTTATTAAAATTTTCGTGTAACATACGCGTAACAAAATTTGTATCACTATCTATCAAGAAATAAAAACAACGATTATGCTCCCACCTCTGGTTTTTCATGACTACTCCGCCATGAATCCGGAGCAATCCAATTGTCCTGAAAAAATCGCTTTGCCCTGAGTGCGTCCACAGCTGGAGATAGAAATACCTGCACCTGCTGCACCACATCGGCAAACGAGGCCGGCAGGTATTCAAGACCAATACGTTTTCTGAAGGCATTCCATTGCACCTGCTTCTCCTCAATGAACTCTCCGGAAAAGATTTCTTTCATCTGGACGAGCGTTGTTCCCCGTTGCGCAAACGTCTGCCTGATGGCTTCTGCGAGACTGGCACCTTCGAAATCATACTGGCGTGAGAGCATCCAGATATCATAGAAGTCTTTCATCCTGCTGTTGAGGATCCCAAGCTTGACCATCACCTCAAACTTTTCGGCAATCATGCTTTCCCTGCTGTAACAGTAAAGTTCAGCCTGAGGGAAATTCAGCAATGATGGTAACGATTCCTGTACTGGATCAGGGTAGACCTTGTCTCCAAATCCAATATCAAGCTGGATAGTCAGTCGGGCGGCATCGAGATCACCGCGAAATCGTATGCGCAATCCTTCATAGTCCGCATCTTCCGTTATCGGCTCAACGGTGATTGATTCCGGATCGAAAACGATCCCGTCTCCTTGTTTTTCAACGGCTAAAACCTGACTGATAATGGTCGTGATACTCTCCGGGGCGTTTCCTGTTTTGCCGAGCATATCGATATCCATTGTCGGTCTTGCCAAGGGAGCATGCCAGACCCTGAGCAACAATGCCCCCTTGAGAATGAAACGATCTGCGAATGAGGAAACCGACAGACGGTAGAGAAAGCGCTCCATGGCATAGTATTGCAACAGCTCCTGAAAAGGCCTGTTTTCCTGTCGCGCCTTGTTCAACAGCCTTTGCCTGATCGAGGCTCCGATATTTTTGATCGCTTTTGCGCTCACAGCGTTGCCTCCAGATATGGTTTCATGATCGAGGCAACACGGCACACCTCTGCATACTGCATGAGCGCATGCAGATTCTTTTGCATTCTCTGCCGATACAGTTTGAGCGCTTCGAGCACGATATCCATTCCGATCCTGTTTCTGAATTTGAAGCAGTCTACAAGCGTCTTTTCCGGACTGTAGATCTTCACCGGGACACCATCTAGCTGATGCGTTTCAATACCGACCTTGAAACAAGAGGGTGAAAACCGGAAAACCGTAACCGGAGGATACTCGATTCTTGGTTGTTCGGCACCTTTTTCAAGCGCAAGAGATACTCTGTGTGGAACCTGGGTGGTCATCTCGTGAAAGGAGAGTGCCGAAACCAGGCAAAGCACACCATTCGGAACCCTCAGTGCAACGGTGACAAAATCAGGATATTCGAGCTGCTTCCACCCTTTGAGCTGGTAAAGCCCTCGAGAAAGCACTTCAAGCTCACCGCTGTCACGAAGACTGTAAAGCGTCCGGGGATGAATACCAAGACTGATCGCTTCCCGTGTACGGATGAGGCCGCCCCGGGCAAGAATAAGAGCTTTGGCCTTATCTGCAACTGTTCTTTGTTGTGACATTTTTCATGCGGATAGAAATACCATACATTATGCATAAGTATAGGTATATTTATCCTAACCAACAATAGACCAGAGAAGTATCGAAAAAGACTGAGAGAAATTTTATCTCTCCTTTCTCAAGCTTTCAGCGACGTTTGAGCTGTTCACTGCAAATTGCCTGAACTGGCTTAACGACATTGTATTGTTATTGCGAAACCGTATCGTTACAAGTGGAGCCAAGGTCTCCCGTCACAGTATCATAAACCTCAACTTTAAGCACTGATGCTTTGCAGAGTCATGTCCGACATCCATAACGAGTTCTGTCGAGAAGAGAGCAGCGAGGACTGGCAGGTTCCTGAACTTGCCGAAGACAATGAGTCCGTGCTCATACTTGCTGGAGATATCGGGCTGCTGAGCAGAAAACAGACATGGTTCGGTTTTCTTTCGCAGTGCTCAAAGCAGTTCAGAGACGTTTTCGTCATTGAGGGCAATCATGAATGGTATCAAGGCAACATCGAGAAGCACTCCTGGCGAAACGCCATCGCCGAGCATGGATTTCAAAACTTACATACCGGTACGCTCATTCTGGAAGAGGAGAAAATCGCCATCATCGGTACCACTCTCTGGACAGACTTTTTTGGCGGCAACCCCCTCGCCATGTTCGATGTCAGTCAGGGCCTCAATGACTATCGGCTGATAAAAGTCGGAGCCGATTATCACCGGTTACGGCCGGAGTACCTTCTCGCTCTTCATCACAAGCAGAAAAAAAGGCTTTTTGAAGATATCGATCACTATACGGGACTCGGATATACCTTGATTGTGGTCACCCATCATCACCCCTCACTGCAAGGAATCGCCCCTGGTTACCGAAACGACCTCCTGAATGCGGCATATGTGTCAGACCTTGAAAAAGAGGTGCTCTCCCATAAAATAGACTACTGGATCTGTGGTCACTGCCATTCCGCCATGGAGTATTCAATCGGCGAGACCAGAGTGATCTGCAACCCCAAAGGATATCCTCACGAATACGGCAACGGTTTCGATCCGCTCAAAACGCTGACCGTGACGTAAATGGCATGACACTACCAGGTGATCGAGGTATTTTGAAATGCGGAGATCGGCTTTATTTTCACCGCATATCATAGCGTCGCCCGTCACATCAAGAATAAAACCTTTTTAAAGCTGTCCAGAATTATTTCGGCACATTTGCCATTTCTCAAGGATTTATTTAAGTTGATATTTGCGACAAAACCGACACATTAGGACGAATAACACGACATTCTGAACAAAATAATGAAGACATCGCTAAAAAACACGACAGTCGATGACTCTCTGATCCTTTATGCAGAACTCAATGATGCTGAGATAAGAGCTGCACAACGGCACCTGAAAACCGGCAGGTTTAAGCGGATTGTCTCTGGCGTTCTCAGCGCCAGCCCTGAAAAGGAGTGGCCGGCAATTATTGCTTTGCACAGAATACGAGTCCTCGCTGCTCTTTTCCCTGGTGCGGTAATCGGGTATCGAAGTGCCTTCAGTGGAGGTATGCCCGTCGATGGCGTGATGCACCTCAGCTACAGCTACAAAAGGGTTGTCGATTTACCAGGATTACAAGTCGTTCTGGTCAAGGGACACGGTAACGTTCAAGGTGACCAGCCAATGTCCGGACGAAACATATTTTTTCCCTCTCAAGCACGCATGTTGATGGAAAACCTCACCCAGAGTCGTGGAACGATCAGAAAAGCCATGGGTCGTGTTGCCGTCGAAGAACGGCTGATCAGTATTTACGAATCGAGAGGCCCTGAAGCTCTCAACCGCATCAGGGAAGAAGCTCGCACTATTGCAGCCACCCTGGAGTTTGAGAAGGAATTCAGCGTGTTGAATGACCTCATCGGAAGCATTCTCGGAACAAAAAGTGCCCAACTCGCCACTGCAGCAGGACAAGCACTGGCCGCAGGTACACCTTTTGACGCTCAGCGTTTGGCCCTTTTTGAAACGTTGGCCGCCACATTGCGAGCAATGCCTCTCATGCAAAAACCATCACCAACCACAACCGGAAGCGCGCGCTTCAATTTTGCATTTCTGGAGTCCTATTTCAGCAACTTCATCGAGGGTACGGAATTCGATGTCTCTGAAGCTCGGCGAATTGTACTTGAAGGGAAAATTATCGACCAACGCCCGAAAGACTCTCACGATATTCTCGGTGTATTCCGGCAAGCTATCGATCCCGGATGGTCAAACCAATCGATGGCACCAGGAGAAGCTGTCTTGCATCAGTTGCGGCAACGCCATGCTGATCTGATGAAAGAACGTCCGGAAGCGGCTCCCGGTGATTTCAAAGACCGTGAGAATTTTGCAGGAAACACCACGTTCGTTTCACCGAGAAACGTACGCGGAACAATGATTGAAGGCAGCAAGCTCCTGCCATCGGTTCAACCCGGCATAGCGAGGGCGTTGCTTGCGATGTTCATCGTCTCGGAAGTACATCCATTCATTGATGGAAATGGCCGAATGGCACGCCTCGTCATGAACGCTGAATTGTCTGTAGTCAATGCATGCAGAGTAATTGTCCCAACGTTATTCAGAGAGGAATATCTGGACTGCCTGCGCGTGCTTACACGGCAAGGAAAACCAGAACCATTCATTTCCGCCATGCAAAAAATCCAGCAATGGACCGCCGCGTTCGACTACACCGACCTGGATCGGGTGATTGAGCAGATGAAGGCCTGCAACGCATTCGAAAAATCCCTCAAGCATTACCAGTTGCTCAACGTTTCCGATTTGGGTGCTGCAAGCACATGAAACGCCCCCTTGCCACAAAGGCATGAAATTTCTAAGAGCAACCGGCTCAGTTTTATTGGCTCAGATCATCATGAGCAAGTGAAACTGTTTCTTGGGTTCAGATAATATCTCGCATAGCATATACGTCGCAATAATAGCATAGAATAAGCTGATTTTGGCAGAAATTTCGTATTTCCTTGAGAAGAGGAATGCTTATATATCATTTATTTATAAGCATTTATGAGGGTGGACGATATTGGATTCGAACCAACGGCCTCTACAGTGTAAATATCGTATTGAGGCTATATATCATTTATATAAAAAGAGTTACAGTGATATTAAAAATTTTCGCATAACATACGCGTAACAAAATTTTTATCAAAATCTATGAATAAAAATAAAAAACAATTACTTCCCTGCCCTCCTGTTTTGCCCCCTGTGGTGTGGTACTCAATCTAATACGATGACTGTATTCATATAATATGCCGTTGTAGGACAACAACATCAGTCATGGCAGGATTAGTCATCAAACCCTCTTTGCATCAATTACCCATCAATTATAATTCAAGCTCAGAAAGGAACATACTTCATCAGCTTCCGGGCAGCGTCTTCATCGAACGGCTTTACTTTTCTCGCCTCATCTCCGGAATATTACTTCAATCAAAAAATCAATCACACCAGCAAGTTTTTCTACGGGTTACTGAGTAGCCAAGATACCCTTCAATTCTATTTCTTACGCCAGCGATACGAGTTTTTCAAAACGATACACTCCATGGCTATAAAATTGAGTTCTTTTTTTGCTTCTCAGTAGCACTAATATTATTTTTGTGTTATCGAGAACAAATCAATCTCCTGCCATGTTAAAAAAATTCTATCCTTTCGCTATTGCAGCCACTCTTTGTTCAACGCCAACTTTCGCAGCCATGCCCCTTGTCACTGATGACACTGGCACCCAGGGAAAAGGAAGTGTCCAGATAGAAATAGGCGTTGAAAGAGAACAGGAAACAGAAAACAATGAGGGCTCAACCACCAAAGAAACTGCCTGGTCACCTTCAGTGACTTTCACCTATGGTCTTGCAGAAAATATTGACATTGTTGCAGGCATCCCCTGGACAAGCCAAAAGGTTGAGACAGATGGGTCGACCATATTTAACGAAAATGGAATAGGCGATATTTCCCTCCAGATAAAATGGCGTTTCCTGGAACTTCAAGACAGTAAGCTGAGTTTCGCCCTCAAACCAGGAATAACACTTCCAACTGGTAATGAGAGCAAAGGATTTGGCAATGGCAACGTATCAGAAGGTCTGATGCTGATTGCGACCCGGAGCGCAGAATCCGGGGCGATTCACATCAATCTCGGATATACACATAACGAATACAATCTTGATAGCGATGAAATCGGCTCAAATAAAGACATCTGGCATGCTTCTGTTGCCGGAGAGTTGAAATTGAACGAAAAGCTGAGAGCTGTCGCTGATATCGGGGTGGACACCAACCAGGAAAAGTATACCGATATCCATCCTGTTTATATCCTTGGAGGCTTGATCTACAGCCCTTCTGAAAAAATAGATCTCGATTTCGGTATCAAGGGCGGGTTGAATGATGCTGAACCTGCAACGACATTTCTCGCAGGCATAACATTAAGATATTAAATAGCTTCATATTCTTTTTGGATGAGGCGTTTACCTTTCACCGGATAGTTTCTCTGTATTTATAACCTTTAGAAAGGAGTGAGTACATGCATATCCCAGATGGCTATTTAAGTCCTGCAACTTGCGGAGTTTTCGGTGCAATCATGGTGCCGATATGGACTGCAGCCTCCAGGATTGTAAAAAAAACATTGAAAGCAAGGCAAGTGCCTTTTTTAGCTATAGGTGCCGCATTCAGCTTTGTCATCATGATGTTCAATGTGCCGATTCCCGGTGGATCAACGGGTCACGCGGTCGGAGGTGTACTGGTTGCCATTCTTCTGGGTCCCTGGGCGGCATGTATAGCCGTTACAGTTGCTTTGGTCATTCAGGCATTGCTGTTTGGTGACGGAGGTATTACTGCTATCGGGGCGAATTGTTTCAACATGGCATTCGTTCTTCCTTTTGTCGGCTATTATGTTTATAAATTCATAAGTTCAAATAGCGAACCGGGTTCCAACAGGCAAATTATAGCTGCCGGGATAGGCGCTTATGTGGGTATTTGTGTTGCGGCAACAGTCGCAGGCATCGAATTCGGTCTTCAACCTTTGTTGTTCCATGCCGCAAATGGACAGTCATTATATTGTCCATACGGTCTCAATATTGCTGTTCCTGCAATGGCAGGGGAACATCTCTTGATTTTCGGATGGGTTGAAGCCATCGTGACCGCTTTAGTGGTAAAATATCTACAGAAACAGGATGTTTTTGTTGTCGAAGGAGGCAGATCATGACACTTACAAAAAAATTATGGATTGGAATCGGTATTCTCATTATCCTGTCACCGTTGGGGTTGATTTTACCAGATCATTTCAAGGCGGGTAGTGCATGGGGAGAATGGGGCCAGGAAGAAATCCTGACAATGGTGGGTTATGTGCCTCAAGGATTGGCGAAATTATCCGAGCTCTGGAAAGCACCTTTCCCCGATTACGCATTTCAGGGCTGGGAAGGGAAAGACCTCGTTCATTTGATTTTTGCATATGTCATCTCTGCAGTTGTCGGCATCGCGATTATTGCAGCTGTGATGATGTTACTGGGCAAGGGACTGGTGAAAGAGCATGAATAAGGCAATTCACAAAAGGAATGATTTTATAGAGCGCTCGATGATGAGCGCTCTGTCGTTTATAAAAGATGCAACCCTGTATGAGGAGTTTGCTTCTCAAAAAGGGTTTTTACAGTCGCTTGACCCCCGGATGAAAACAGTTTCCATCTTCGCACTTTTATTGACGGCCGTTTCTTTGAAGAGTGCGGGATTGATTGGAGCTCTGTATGTAATTTCCTTGATTCTTGCAGCTCTTTCATGTATTCCTGTAAGGCAATTTTTAGTCAGAACATGGGTATTTGTTCCCCTGTTCTCTCTCTGTATCGTCATTCCGACCTTGTTCAGTCAGGTCTCTCCAGGAGAGCCGTTTTGCTCTTTCCATGTTTTTGGAACAGCACTTGTCGTTACCCGCCCGGGATTAACTAGTGCCACATTGTTTGTCGTCAGAGTAGCAACATCGGTATCATTGGTTGTTCTGTTATCTCTGACAACAAAACACGGAGAATTGCTCAAAGTCGCGAGAATATTCGGTATCCCACAGGTCTTTGTTTTGACAGTATCGATGTGTTACCGCTATCTGTACCTCTACGCTACAATGGTCGAAAATATTTTTCTGGCGATCAGAAGCCGTGTTGGCATAGTATCGCATCATAAAAGCGGTCAGAAAATCGTAGGATGGAATATCGCCAACACATGGCATAGAACAACCCAGATGAGTGAAGATGTTTACAAGGCAATGCTTTCCAGAGGATACACTGGAGAACCCCGCATATTATCCGGATTTCAGGCAACATATAAAGATTGGCTCTGGATGGTATGTGCCTTAATCATCTGTGCAGGCCTTATCTATTATGGATATAAACTATTATGAACACCGTTTTTGAGTTACAAGGTATACACTATTCTTATCTGGGCAGATACCCGGCGCTTCGAGATATCAATATGACCGTCAAGTCGGGTGAAAAGATAGCGATCATCGGAGCAAACGGTACGGGAAAATCCACGCTGTTAACCCTTCTGGATGGACTTATCTTCCCAAACCAAGGCCAAATCCGCGTTTTCGGAGAACCTTTGAATGAGAATGTTCTCTCGGATGAAAATATCGCACACCGTTTCAGAAAAAGGATCGGTCTTGTCTTTCAGAATGCAGATATCCAGTTGTTCTGTCCGTCGGTACGAGAGGATATCGCATTCGGTCCATTACAGTTAGGAGCCGATGAGGCAGAGGTCAACAAACGTCTTGCGGAGGTCTCTCAGGTTTTAAACATTATGCATTTGCTTGACAGAGTTCCTCATCAGTTAAGTATCGGCGAGAAAAGACGGGTGGCAATCGCTTCAGTACTTGCCATTGATCCGGACGTCTATTTGTTCGATGAACCGACAGCAGGACTCGATCCTTTAACAGTCCGGCACGTTGTCGATTTCATTGAAAGCGCCAATCAGCGAGGTAAGACTATTATTACGGCAACGCATGATTTACATATAGTCGGAGAGATCGCAGATACAGTGTATGTGTTCGGAAAGGATAACAGAATTGTCAGGGAAGGTTCCCCTGAATCTGTTTTGAACGACAGATTATTCCTTGAAAAAAACAACCTCATCCATATCCATCGACATAAACATGATGGAAATGAACATGCTCATAACCATCAACCTTTGGAACCTCATGATTGATGAACAAAGGATGATATACCGCGGGATCTTTAACGACATATCGATGAGGTAAGCCGATGAGCTGGATTTTTGGAGCCCCAAACGCCTAGAGAAGGCTAAAGAAGCCAAAAACGTTCGGGCCATTTGGCACCGAAAAATGCCAGAAACCTGAACAAAAAGATTGTAGAGGTAGCGCAGGCATTACGCATACAAGCGCAATACTCAATTATGCAATGAGTTATCAGGTTTGTTCAGGAGAAGTAAAAAAACTCGTATAACAATGGCGTAACAAAACCATGGGTAAACGGCGTTAAATCAGATAAAATCGAAGTATTTCAGTGGCGTAAGAGCGGGAGGGAAAAAGCCTGCAAGTTGTTTATTTGCAGGCTTTTATGGTTGTGGACGATAGAAGATTCGAACTTCTGACCTCTACAGTGTAAATATCATACTGAGGCTATATGCCATTGATATAAAGAGAGTTATAGGACTTTAAAAATTCTCGCGTAACATACGCGTAACAAAAATTTTATCACTATCTATCAAGAAATAAAAACAACGATTACGTTTCGCCTCAATCCAATCGGCTCCTGATGACAGAGAAAAATCTTCAATTAATTGAATAACGACCTTTAGATTTATTCCCAGCGCATCAGCATATAATGACGCATGGCTTCTGAGTGATTCCAGAAGCTGATAGTATAATGCTTAAGGTAAAAATATGGAATGCTAATAAGCAATATCCTCACTCGAAACTCTCTTCTCGCTCGCGATCACGCCTGCTCTCATTCTCAATCCAGCGATCCAACTCCGGCATGGTGTCAGCGACCCAACCTTTAACATCCTCATCGGAATGTTCAGCGAGCTTAATCACTTGAGCCTTTCGTCGTACTAGAATGTTGGCCAAGGAACCACTCCAGCTTCGTGGATGAAGGCGATCCCAGAAGTTTCCGAGGAAACGCCGTTTGTCCGGTGCATGATCCAACATCGTCAAAAAGAGTGACGAAAATTCCATTTCCTCACCATCATTTTTTTTGCCAAACATACTTATGCACCGACCAAGCAATGGATAGCGTAAGACAGAGTCGATATCTGCCCATTGCCGAAGAATCTTAAAATCCATTTCTTCAATCGGAGTGCCGACACCGAAATCAGCATCGAACAAATGGTGGTTACGGAGTGGTGGTTGGGGCAACAGAAAGGTGTCGAGCGCGATGACGGGTTGCGTCTCGAAGAGTGCCTTAAAAATGTAGCTCAGGTCATGCAATGAAATGTATACGCTTTCAGAGGCTGACAAAATGTTAATGCAAACCTGACGTGCCGTATCCCCACCCTCGTTACCAGCAAGACACACCCGTATCACTGTGTGCATACCGAAATCTCGGAGCTGGCCTTTCTTGCTAAAGTCCGCCCGTACGAGCAGGTTGCGACCGACCTCGATAAGGCGAGGACAATAAATCCTGTCCTCCTTGCGATCTCGGAAGAAGTGCATATGCAAAATATCGAGTGCAATCTCGACTCCCTCAGGTAAAACGCCAATATCTTCGAGGAGATCCGCCAACTGAACTGGTGGTGAATCTCCGACTACGCCGTTGGCGATACTATAAAAGTTTGAGGAAGAAAGAACACCTTTGGCAATAGCTCGCCTCAGACGAGCAATACCCTCTTCGTCAATACCGACCCGCCCTTGGAGATAGGGAATAACAGGTACAAGGCTTGGATCATCAATAGCATCCTCAAGCGCAGATGATGTGAACGTCTTATTGCGCAAGTGTGCTCCGTACAAAAACCCGCCAAGAACAGTGGCATTGCGCAATTTAGAGTCGGCAATCCCATAGTCCGAAATTATTTCACGCCAGATGTCGAGCAAATCGTCCGCACCTTCAGCAAGACCATGACCACATTCGAATGCACGCAGTGGATTAGGTTCAACCAATAGCTCAGCCATAAACTCTTTTCGAACTACTGCATCATGGGCCAGAGATCGACCAACGTCCTGCGCCATGAGCGAGGCCTTCTCCCAAGAGCGCATGGCATCATCGTCATCAAGATCGACATCGGCCACATCCCAACCGCCGTTAGCTCGATTGATTACGACCGCGCGAGCCTGATGCAAAAGGTCAGATGGCTTCAAGTGCTGGATGATATGCTCCAGCTTCAAGCGAATTTCTTCTGGCATGCCTTTGCCATCGAACTTGTGAGCGGCTCTAAAGGCGAGCCAGCCATCAATCCAGGGACGCTCCTTCACAAATATCATTGCAGCGCGCTCAAGGGCATCATGACAGGCTTCGATAAGCCATAGCTCGCGTACATGGCGAGCCATGATGTTACGGACATCGTCAAGATTCGGTTCCAGTTC
>Ga0208875_1000570_pt1 | contig 11301 bp, 9 predicted proteins | sample CryBogCBH25Aug08_FD_184612 | JGI IMG/M metagenome (GOLD analysis project Ga0208875, IMG submission 184612) | Freshwater microbial communities from Crystal Bog, Wisconsin, USA - CBH25Aug08 (SPAdes) (version 2) | ecosystem: Environmental > Aquatic > Freshwater > Lake | place: Crystal Bog...
GCCGCAACGGTCGTGGTCGTGGGCGCAATCACCGTGGGGGTTCGCAACGAAGCGATCTACCCGACACTCGATTTACGTACCTTGTCGGCAACTCTCGACCGGGCGAATGCTGTCGATCGTGCGCCGGTCGTTGTCGATACATTCAACTCGTTCGGATGGTGTTATTACCGACTGTCGCCGTGCGACTACGTCATTGGGGGCGATCCGGTATGGCCTCAAGGCTTTCGGCCGCAGTCGATGAATCGGCACGTGATCATCTCGGAGAGTTACTCCGGTCAGTATCACGACGTCATCGCCGAGCTGAACGGAAAAACTCGACTGTGGTACGTGGGGTACACCTACGGCACCTTTGACGCTTTGTCGCCTCGTCTGGCGCACGTGCCGGCGATGACCAATCTTCTCGGCTCGCTGTATGCGAATGGTTGGAAGGTGGTGTCCGGCACAGGTTCGCGCCTGACATCTACGAATGTGTTCGCCCAACTCTTGGAACGCAACGGAAGATAATCCGAAGTCCGGCCACGTTGTCGGCGATAATGACGTGATGAAGGAATCTGAGGACACCCTCGCGACGACGGTCACCTGCACCAATCCGCTGGCCATCTTCCACGAGTGCCCCCATTGCGGCTCGCCCCTCCACCCAGAACACGCGCACTTCAAGTGCCGCGGATGTGGCTGGCGCGATTCGTGCTGTGACTGACAATGAGCGAATCGATGCCGCGTCGCCGCGACAAGATCATCCTCATGGGTCGCGCGGTCATCGACTCCGATCCTGAGGTCGTTGAAGAAGCGATTGCCACCATTGCGCAGGCTCACGGCTACTTGGCTCCTCTGAGTTGGGCGGCCGGCAGCATCGTTTTGTTCATTGCGGGCGTGCGTCGCATGTTGACGAGTTGGCGCCTCCTCATTATTGAAGTCATTCCCGTGGTCTGGATTTGGCTCGCCACCTACGACCTCAAGGTCCACGTCTTTCGAGGGGCGCCCCTCCGGTCAAGTTTTGCCCTACGGGATATTGCGCTCGCGACGTTCATCATCGCGCTGTCGATTCTGGCGACCTGGTGCAATGCCGTATTCGCGTTCTCGTTCGACGAACCTCCGCCCCCGGAACTTCGACGGGCCGTTCAGCGATCACTTGAGCAGCGTCGTCTCATTGTCTCGGTTGGTGGCGTGGCCGGACTCGTCGTGTCGGGTGCCGTGATTGTGGCGCCACATTTTGGTCTCGGTCCCTTCGCCGTCATCTTGTCGCTCGTCGTGGTCGCGATGGTCTTCTCGTTTGTCGCCCTTCCCGTGCGTCTTCTCAACCGCCGTCAAGCCACCAAGGCCGATCTACGCCAGAAGATCGGTGGGGCGGCGTTCGGCGGGCTTCTCAGCGGCATTGCAATGGCGCCGGGCTATCTCCTCAATCGTTTGGGTCTGTTGATGCTGAGTATTCACGGGCTTAAAGTCTTCGGCATCATCGTCTTGTCGGTGGGTTCGGCGCTCTACGCGGCGAGTGTGACCTCCGTCAAGGCCGTGAAATTGTCGACGAAATTGATGTCCGATTCCCCCAACGTCACCGGCCATCAGGACTAACGAGACTTGTCGAACTTCTTTCGACAGAAAGACACCCAAGAATTCACCTCTCGCAGAGCCGGCCTTCACACTCCGGTTACCTACGACTCCTAACTTGCTCCTCGGGTCAGCAAGCCACCGCGTTGAGAATGACTTCTCCACGGGGCGGGAATGGGAAGCCCAACCAAACCAAAGTTTCACTTTCTCAGGAGGAAAGTAAATGAAGAAGACCCTTCGGGGGACTGTCGGGACCGCTATGGTCGCCGCCGGTCTTTTGGCCACAATGGTGCCTGCGGGTGCCGTGTCCTTCAAGATTGACTCAATCATGAAGAACGACCTCACCATTAAGGCCGCCACGAGCGGACTCAACATGGGTGGTTCGAGCTTCGATGGTCCGTTGCTCCAGGCTGCGCAGCAGCAGTGGAACACCGACGTCAAGAAGACGCCGTTTAACAACTACGCCGTGACCAAGTCGGGTACGGGCCGTGCGGGCGCCATCTCGGGTTCGTACAACATCGGTTTCTCGGACTTCCCGCTCAACATCGCGGGTGCGGACGTGGGTGCCGGTAGCTCGGACGCTTCGGAGACCACCGCGAACTACGTGCAGGTTCCTGTCGCCCTGGGTGGCGTCGCGATCATCTACCACTTCGGTTCGGGCATCAGCGGCACGCTGGCGACCCTGCTGAAGAAGAACCCGCTGCAGCTGACGGGCGCTGAGCTCGGCCAGATCTTCGCGGGCAAGATCACGAACTGGGACGACCCGGCGATCGCCAAGTCCAACCCGGCCCTCTCGGCGAACAAGAAGTCGTTGCTCCCGAACCTGCCGATCGTTGTCGAGAGCCGCACCGCTGGTTCGGGCACGACCTTCATGTTCCAGGACTACCTGAGCCGCGTTGACAAGACGGACTTCCCGACCCCCTCGGCCGGTGCTTTCGCGAAGGCTGCCACGCAGTCGGCGAACTCCGCGCTGTTGGACTCGGCGGTCCACGCGACCAACGGTGCCATTGGCTACGTGGAATACGGCTACGCCATCGAGAACAGCACGACGACCGCTTCCGTGGTGAACGCGTCCGGTAAGGCCGTTGCGGTCTCCGGCACGGGCATCGCTCAGGCCGCCACTGTTGGTCTCGCCTACATCACCAAGCACGGTGGCTTCAACACGACGTCGCTGAACAACTTCAGCATCAACAACGAGTTGGGCGCGACGGTCTACCCGATCGCCGGCTTCAGCTACGCCATCGTGAAGAAGAACCAGACGGACCTCAACAACGGCATCGCCATTGTCAAGTTCCTGGACTTCCTGACGCACCAGGGTGGCGGCGCGCCGTCCTCGAGCGCCAGCGCCAAGACCTTCGGTCAGGACTTCGCGGACCTCACGGGCTACGCGGCCCTGCCGGTTGCCATGCAGACGCTGGCCCGCACGCTCATCACGGGTGTGCAGAACGGTGGCAAGTCCATCCTGAGCGCGACGAACTAGTCAGACTCACTGGAATTTAAGGGAATTGGTCGGAACATTCAATGTCAGTAGATATTGCTTCTCCGACTGAACCTCTGGAGAACAGAACTGGTCGGGAGCGAAAGCTCCCGACCAGTTCTGACACTCCGTATCGTTCGATCCTTATTGGGATCGCCATTGCCGTAGCCGCCATCCTGGCGTTGTTTTTCGTCTCCATCGTCAAGGCCTCGATTCCCGGTTGGCGAATCGTGGGTTGGCACTTCTTTTACGGATCTGACTGGAATTTCAGCGCTGGCCAATACGGTGCGCTCCCGCTGATCCTCGGAACTTTCGTCACGACGGGGTTCGCCCTTGTCTTTGCCGTACCAATTGGTATTGGCTCCGCTCTCGCTATTACCTATCTCATCCCTCGTCGTTTCCGACTCGTCATTTCTTCGCTGGTCGAACTGCTCGCCGTCGTTCCCTCGATCATCTACGGCACCTGGGGATTCCTCGTTATCGGACCGTGGCTCGGTAACCACCTGCAGCCGTGGCTGGCCAGTTTGACGGGTGGTCGTTGGCCCTTTAACGGCGTTGCACAGAGCGGCTCAAATCTGTTGCTCGGTGTGATCGTGCTCGGCGTCATGATTCTGCCGACCATGGCCGCCATCTCGCGCGACGTCTTCATGGCGGTCCCGAACGAGCTCATCGAAGGTGGATTGTCCGTCGGCGCGACTCGCAGCCAAGTCCTGTTGAAGGTGGTCCTTCCGTCCTCGCGAACGGGACTTCTCGGCGCCGCGGTGTTAGCGACTGGTCGCGCTCTCGGCGAGACCATTGCGATGGTCTTCTTGTTGGGTGGCGTCAACGCGGCGCACCCGTGGCCCATCAACCCCTTTAACACCGGTGCGACGTTGGCGTCGGAAATCGCCGCCAACTTCGGCAATTACTCCGGCACGGAAGGTTTCGGCATTCTGTCGTGTCTCGCCCTGGTCCTGATGGTGATCGTCGGGGCCGTGAATCTCCTGGCTCGTGTGATTACGTCGCGCAGCCGTCGAAAGTTGTTGGGCGCATGAGCGATTTACAGCACGTCATGACCACCGACGAGCGCCGCGCCTTCGTGCAGAAGGCCGCGAAGAGCTCGCTGCAAAAGCGTGAGCTCACGTCGAAGTTCTTCTTGGGGATGATGGCTACGGCTCTCCTCATTGCTTTTATTCCGTTGTTTTCTATTTTGCAGTCGGTGATTTCCAAGGGAGCCCACTACCTCACGTGGGGCTATCTATCGAAGCCTCAGCAGACGCCGTTCGCGTTCGACCTCGCGAATATCGGTGGATTCTCGAACGCCATCACGGGGACGATCTTGGTGGACGGACTGGCCGTTCTCATTGCGGTTCCCATCGCCGTCTTGCTGGCGGTGTCTTTGTACGAATCTGACGGACGCGTGATGCACTTCCTGCGCGTGACGACCGAAGTCATGATCGGGCTTCCGTCGATCTTGCTTGGTATCTTCATCTTCACCTTCGTGGTCACGCCGATGGGGTACCGAATGACGGCGCTCGCGGGTTCGCTCGCTCTAGCCATTTTGATGGTGCCTCTCATCGCCATTGCCTCAGAAGCCGCGCTGCGTGACGTACCGGACACGCTGAAGGAAGCCGCCCTGGCTCTCGGTGCTCGCAAGTCCCGAGTGATGTTGCGCGTGATCCTCCCGTACGCCCTGCCGCGCATGGTCACCGCCGTCATGTTGTCCACCTCGCGCGCCGTCGGTGAAACGGCTCCCGTTCTCTTCGTGATTGGCGCGAGCTCCCTGACGTCGTGGAACCCCATGAGCCCGGTGACGACACTTCCGACCATGATGTTCACGTATCTTCAGGGCAGCAATCCGTACATCATCAAGTCGCTGTGGGGCATGGCCCTTATCTTGATGATCATTGTCTTCTTCTTCAACCTTCTCGCGCGACTCGTTGTGGCGCGATCCAGTAAGCGGGGTCTATAGCTATGGAAAGCACCACCACGGGCGGCGAGAACTTCTCAGCTCCTTCACTGACTCCACCGGAGGCGTCGTTGCCGAACATGATTGAAGAGATCACGGACAATGGTCCGCAGGTGACGATCATGAGCCTGAAGAACGTGGCGGTCTCCTTCAGCGGCAAAGTCGCTGTCCGTGACGCCACTTTCGACATCGCAAAGAACCGAGTGACGTCGATGATTGGGCCCTCGGGCTCCGGCAAGACCACCCTTTTGCGCGCCATCAACCGTTTGCACGACCTCACCAAGGGCGCCAAGGTCACCGGTGAGATCACGCTGGATGGTGAAGACATCTACAACGGCGGAATTCCTACGACGTTGTTGCGCAGCCGCATTGGCATGGTCTTCCAGCGTCCCAACCCGTTCCCCACGATGTCGATTTACGACAACGTGGCGTCGGGACTTCGATTCAATGGCGTCAAGAAGAAGTCGGTTGTCGACGAAGCGGTGGAGCACGCGCTCCAGTCGGCCGCGCTGTGGGATTCGGTCTCGCACCGCTTGAAGGTCGCGGCCAGCACGTTGTCGGGTGGTGAGCAGCAGCGTCTGTGTATTGCCCGTGCGTTGGCCGTGGAACCCGAGATTCTGTTGATGGACGAACCGACGTCGGCGCTCGACCCGGTGTCCACGCAGCACATTGAAGATCTCATGAGTTCGCTCAAGGAAATTGTGACGATCATCATCGTCACCCACAACATGCAGCAGGCGGCGCGCGTCTCCGATAATTGCGCGTTCTTGCTCATGGGCGAGGACCGCGCGGGTGAGTTGATCGAGTTCGCGTCTACCGAGAAGATCTTTACGAAGCCGTCCGACAAGCGCACGCTGGACTACATCCAGGGCCGCTTCGGTTGATCACGCTCTCGTACTGAAAATTTCGCCTCGTCGGGGCGTCGTGGCAGACTACGACCACGTCCGAGAGGGGGATTGATGAGTGAAGAATTGTGGACCAAGTCCGCTACGGAACTGGCCGGACTGATTCGTGCCAAGTCGGTGTCGTCGCGAGAGGTCATTGACGCCCACCTGAGTCGCATTGAGGCAGTGAACGGTCGCGTCAACGCGGTCGTCGAGGTCCTCGCCGATGACGCTCGCCGAGCCGCCGACGCCGCGGATGCCGCGACGGCCAAGGGAGAGTCGGACGGAGCCTTTCACGGCGTCCCCTTTACGGTAAAGACGAATATTGATGTTGCCGGCCAGCCCACAACGGAGGGGGCGACGTCGCTCAAAGACCTCGTCGCTCCATCCGACGCCCCCGTCGTCAAGCGCATGCGTGGCGCGGGAGGCATCATCCTGGGTCGCACCAATATGCCGGACTTTGGTCTGCGCATCAATTCGGAATCGTCGCTCTACGGATCGACCGGCAACCCGTGGGACGTCACTCGTACGGCCGGCGGCTCCAGCGGCGGCGAGGGTGCCGCCATTGCGTCAGGAATGAGCCCCCTCGGGCTCGGAAACGATATCGGTGGGTCCGTTCGCAATCCGGCCTTCTGTTGCGGCATCACGTCAATCAAGCCCAGTTTTGGTCGTATTGCCCAAGGCAACGAGTCCTCGCCGCTGAATCCTCTCCTCTCGTCACAGTTGATGCTCGCTCAGGGTCCGATGGCGCGTCACGTCCGCGACCTACGTGCCGCGCTCGGCGTTCTTGCGGGTTCGGACCCGCGTGACCCGCACGCCATTGACGCACCTCTCGACGGACCGCCGCGACCGCGGCGCGCGGCCCTCATCCCCGAGCCAGTCGGTGGATCAACGCACCCCGACATTGCCGAGGGTGTGCGGATTGCCGGACGAGCGTTGGAGGCGGCGGGATACGACGTCGAAGAAGTAAGCCCGCCTGCGCTGTTTGACGCCTACGTCGCCTGGAGTGAATTCATGACCTCCGGGCTCGAAGCGCTCGCTCCCCTCATGGAGATGCTGATGGGGGAGGGCGGGAAGAAGTTCCTCGAGTACACCTCGTTCGATTTCCCGTCTCCCACGGCCGCGAGCATGGACGCTCTGCACCAGACTCGATACGGCGTTGCGAAGAGCTTCCAAGAGTTCTTTGAGACCTATCCGATCATCGTGGGTCCCACGTGGACACAGCCTCCCTTCCCCCTGGGTTGGGACATCGAGAGTCGCGAGAACGCCATGCAGGTGGTCGAACTCTTCCGATTTGTCCTGCCCGCGAACCTCATGGGTTTGCCCGCCGCAAGTGTTCCAACGGGAGTGGCTCACGGACTGCCGACGGGGGCACAAATCATTTCGTCGCGCTTTCGGGAGGACCTGTGCCTCGACGCCGCGGAGGTCATCGAGACAGCCGTCGGCGTGATCACCCCGATCGACCCTCGATAGGACACCTCCTGACTACGTCATCGACTGATCTCGCTCGACGGCGACCTCTCACGTGGGCACCCCTGGCGGTGGTCACGTTGATGATCGTCGCGACCGCGGTGCGTCAGAGTGCGGGGTTCACGCGCACCGACATGTTCTTCGACGACGCCTGGGCGGCGCTGCCGTCGCACGTCCACCTCTTTGACGCTCTGCGCATGACGGTGTCGACGCCGGGGTGGACCTTGTTACTGCGTGAATGGATCAAGGCGGGATCCACCGCCACGTGGTGGTCGCAGGTGCCGGCATTTGTTGCGGTGATGGTTGCGGGCTGGTCGTTCTATGGCGTGGCTCGTTATTTTCGAGTCCGTCCCTGGCCGGCGGCGCTCGCCACGATTCTGTTTGTAGCCAATCCCACGTCGATGACGTACGCCACGCGTGTCAAGCCCTACACGGTGGAGATGTTGCTCGCTCTGCTCATTTTGGCTCTCGGTGAAAGCGTTCGCCGTTCCCCGAAGAGCCACACCGTGCGGTGGTTGATGGTGGGCTCGATTACCGCGTTCTTCATTTCGTTCTCGACGGCGTCGGTGATTGTGGGGGTGTGGATAGCGGTCGTCCTGTGGTCGTGGAACGATCCGGCGTCACGTCGACACACCCTGCGCGCCGCCGGAGTGACGGGCGGCGGCATCCTGCTGGTCGGGATTCCCTTTCTCCTCGCGAGCCCGGCCTCATTAGGTGATCGCTGGGTTCGGCGCGGCTTCATGGCCGACTACGCGGGACTCCACGGCTTCGGTCATAATCTCGCCGCGATGTTCGCGGGTTTTGCCCACGGCGTCACCGGCATTTCCGTCGGGTACGACTTTCTGCAGAATCAAATCAGCTCCTGGGACATGGCAGTGTCCGCGGCCAGCGTGATCGTCGTTGCGGCAATCATCTGGTGCACCGCACGACCGTCCAAGTGGTCGAGTCGGGGTGCTCTCGTGCCGGTTGGCGTGAGTCTTCTCGTCGCTGTGGGAGCCGCGATGGCGGACCTCCTGCCGTGGGGCGATGGTCGCACGGACGAAGTGCTCTATCCCGCCGTGTTCCTCGCGCTGGCGTGTGGCTGTGAGTGGGCGGCCACACGTCTGCGCACGACGACTCGCGAGCGGTCAGTGGTGATCGTGGCGGCGGCAGTCTTGATGGCCGGCGTGGGAGTGGCGAACCTCGTCGGGAATGAGGCGCGGTATCCCGAAGTCAATCTCAAGGGTCTCTACGCCCACCTGCGACCACAGTTGCGGGCGGGCGACGTGATTGTCATCCCCAGCTTCCTGTCATTCTCGTGGGCGCAGGCCGATCTGTCGCCGTGGCGAGTTGATTTCGCCACGCACAGTACGTGGCCTCAAGGCTTTCGTGTGCGGCAACTGCCCAGTATCCCCGTCGTGATCTTGCCCGAGAGTTACGCGAGCTTCGATCCGCAGCTCGCCCACCTCGGTGAGCACTACCGACGGGTCTGGTACATCGGGTACACGCTCGGCGTGTGGAATCCGTACGTCGTTGACCGCGACTACGCGGCGGGGCTACCCATGGCGTCTATAACGCACGGGCAGTTAACCCAAGAAGGATGGCGCGACGCCGGATTTGCGATCATTGGCCTCAATTGTTACGCCGAGCCCCTGACGCAGTCGTCGGCTCCCGCTCAGGGCGTTCGATAAATTCGCTGTACACGTCACGTCGAGGGGGAATCATGGTTGATGGCGAGTTGGAAGCATTCTTAAGCGAGACGCGATCTTTTGCGCCCTCGAGCGCTTTTTCCGCGCAGGCCAACGCTCAGCCGTCCATTTACGACGAGGCCGCGGCGGATCCGGAGGCGTGGTGGGCGCAACAAGCGCGTCGCCTCACGTGGGACGTTGAACCCACGAAAGCTCTCGAATGGACGCCGCCATTCGCGACGTGGTTCGCAGACGGACGATTGAACGCGAGCGTGAATTGCGTCGACCGCCACGTGGAGGCGGGCAACGGGGACCGGGTCGCGTTTCACTGGGTCGGCGAACCCGAGGGCGACACCTTGGACGTCACGTACGCGGACCTCCTCGCCCGGGTCTCGCGCGCCGCTCACGCACTCACCGAGCTCGGCGTGCGGGCCGGGGACCGCGTGGCGATCTACATGCCCATGATTCCCGAGGCGGTCACCGCCATGCTCGCGTGCGCTCGATTGGGCGCCGCCCATTCCGTCATTTTCGGAGGATTCGCGAGCGAGGCCCTGGTGGACCGCATCCTCGACGCGGACTGCACTTTCGTCATTACGGCCGACGGCGGGTATCGCCGCGGCGTCGCTAGTCCGCTGAAGGCACAAGTTGATGCCGCCGTGGAACGATGCCCGGGGGTGCTAGGCGTTCTCGTGGTCCGACGCACGGGCCAGTACGTCGCGTGGCAGGAAGGGCGAGATCACTGGTGGCACGAGGTGGTCGATCGCCAATCACCCGTGCACGTCCCCGAAAGCTTTCCCGCCGAACAGCCCTTGTTCCTGATGTACACATCGGGCACGACGGCACGACCCAAAGGAATCTTGCACACCACGGCGGGGTATTTAACTCACGCGGTCACCACGCACTACTACGTCTTTGACGTCAAGCCCGAGAGCGACGTCTGTTGGACCTCAGCAGACATTGGGTGGATTACGGGGCACACGTACATCGTCTACGGCCCCCTGGCGAATGGTGTCACGCAGGTCCTCTACGAAGGAACACCGGACGCGGGTGGACGAGATCGATGGTGGCGCATTGTGGAGCGCTACAAGGTCTCGATCTTGTACACGGCGCCGACGGCTATTCGCACGCTCATGAAGTGGGGTGCCGATCTTCCGCAGGCCCACGACTTGTCGTCGTTGCGCCTCCTGGGATCGGTCGGGGAACCCATCAATCCGGAAGCGTGGATGTGGTACCGAGAGTACGTCGGACAGAATCGTTGTCCCATTGTCGACACCTGGTGGCAGACGGAGACGGGCGGGATCATGGTGACGCCGCTCCCGGGCATCACGCACACCAAGCCCGGTGCGGCCTCAGCGGCGTTCCCCGGAATTTCGGTTGACGTCGTTGATAACGAAGGGGACTCGGTCGGCAACGGTGAGGGCGGGTACTTGACCTTGACGGCCCCGTGGCCGGGCATGACTCGCGGCATCTGGGGCGACCCCGACCGGTTCCGGGAGACCTACTGGTCTCGCTTCGCGGGCAGATACTTCGCGGGCGATGGCGCCAAGCGCGATGAGGACGGCGACCTGTGGCTTCTCGGACGCGTGGACGATGTGATGAATATTTCGGGTCACCGTCTGTCCACTACGGAAGTCGAGCACGCCCTCGTGGGTCACGACGGGGTGGCGGAAGCCGCGGTGGTCGGAGCGTCCGACGAGACGACCGGGCAGGCGATTGTGGCGTTTGTCACTCTCACCTTGCGCGCGGACGAGGACGGCATGAGTCACGAGGCGATCATCGCGGATCTCCGCGATCACGTCGCTCGCGTCATCAGCCCCATCGCTCGTCCTCGTCAGATCGTGATCACGCCGGACCTACCCAAGACACGGTCCGGCAAGATCATGCGGCGTCTCCTGCGTGACGTGGCGGAGCACCGGGCCCTCGGCGACGTCACGACTCTCACGGATCCGTCCATCGTGGGCGTCATTGACGCACTCATGGGTCAGCACGGAAACGACGACGAGTGAATTCGGTTGTTCGCCCACTGCGAGACGACGACCTGCCGGTGGCGATAGAAATTCTTGTCGCGGGCGCGCTCGGGGATACCGATGACGACGCGCGCCACCCCGAATGGTACGTACCGGCGGTGGCCGCGACACGGGCTGAAGGAGGAGAGGTTCTCGTCGTCGAGTGCGACGGTGAGGTCGTGGGCGTGTGCCAGGTGATTGTCTTTACACACTTGCAGCACCGCGGGGGAAAGTGCGCGGAAGTAGAAAGCGTGCACGTTCGGGCCGATCTGCGCTCTCGAGGACTAGGAGAACAATTGCTGCG
>Ga0208875_1000580_pt1 | contig 11146 bp, 6 predicted proteins | sample CryBogCBH25Aug08_FD_184612 | JGI IMG/M metagenome (GOLD analysis project Ga0208875, IMG submission 184612) | Freshwater microbial communities from Crystal Bog, Wisconsin, USA - CBH25Aug08 (SPAdes) (version 2) | ecosystem: Environmental > Aquatic > Freshwater > Lake | place: Crystal Bog...
GACCGGCGCGGCCATGGGAATCCCGGCGGTTTTGATTTCAGGAAAACTCGCCTTCAACGCCCGCGCCCGGGTGACCACGCCGGAGACGCCGAAGCCGATGTCATCGGCGCGTTCGTAGCACAGCACCTGCGGCGGCATTCCGGGCATGACGGCGCTTTCGACGGCAGGCGTGCCGTCGGCGGTAACGAGTTGCTTGGCCAGCGTGGTGAGAAATCCTGCCGTGGCCGGGCCAAACCCGACACAGACGATGTCCGCGTCCATGCGCGGGCGTTCGATTTGTGGTTGGTCGTTCATTTTTGAGTCACGCAAAGGCGCAAAGATTCCAATTTATTCTTCCAAGCCATTTACAATTCTTGAAATGCCGTCTTTGATGACGGCCGAACCAAAATTAATCAGCAGACCCAGCCGCTTGTCGGCGAGGCGGAGATAGGTCAGCAATTGCTTTTTGTGAACTGGGGCGATTTGTTCGACGGATTTTAATTCGACGATGACTTTATCTTCGACAATCAAATCGGCGCGGAAACCTTCGTCAAATTTCAAATCGCCAAAAACAATCGGCACGGGCTGCTGCCGGACAACAGCCAAGCCGCGTCTCTCTAACTCGCGGGCAAGGACAACTTCATAAACGGTTTCGAGCAAACCTGGTCCGAGCGCCTTGTGGATGTAAAAAGCGGCATCCACCACTTCCCGCGCGATTTCATTTTCAGTGCGTTTACTCATTTTTTCTTCTCACGCCAAGCCGCCAAGTTCGGAATTCTTTGCGCCTTTGCGTCTTTGCGTGAGAATTTTCTGCGTGAGTTTAAACCGGATAATCCAGCGCCTCGCGCGTCATCACTTTCGTCAGCGATTCCGCCGCGCGGTCCTTGGCGAGACGGCTGCCGGTGAGGCAGCCGTCGAGCTTGGCGCGCAGGAGGGCGAAGTCTTCCAGACCGGCAAAGCTCACGCACGGTCCGGCTTTGCACGGATGATTTTCGCCGGTTTCCGACACGTCGGAATAGGCCCGGGCCGAGCCGTCAATGCCGGGAATCAGGCCTTCGAGCGATGAGAGTTCCTCGGCGCAATAACAGGCGTGGCAACTCTTTTCGTCCCACGCGGGATGGCGATTGTAGCCGTGGACAATCTCGGCGCAGACGCGGCCGACTTCGCCGGCGGCGCGGGCGCATTGCACATGGCAGAGGTCGTTAAAGAAATTCACCGTGCCGGCGAGGCCGTCGGTGAGCGCGAAATTTTCCGCACCCTTGGTTTCGAGTTCCACCACGTCGAGGATGAACTGTCGCGCGGCGAGCAGCCAGCACAGCGCGTCGGTGAGTGGAAACGTCACGCCTTGGCGCGTTTTGTGATAGAGTTTCGCGCCGTCGGCGTCGGTGGTGGTTTGAACGTGGTTGAGCGTCCAGAGCCAGAGTCGCATGGCGTTGGCGAGCGTGCAGGCGCCGGAGCCGGGCCGTTCGCTGGCGAGACCGCGCATGTCAATAATCCACTGGCGGAACTGCGCGAGGAACAGATCGTTTGTCATCGTGATGGAGAGCTGTAAACGCTGCACGGCCTCCGGGCCTTCGTAGGTCGCTTCGAGCTGCGCGTCCATCCATTTCTGTCCGAGGAATCCTGGACAATCCTCGGTGACGCCGTAACCGCCCATCAGGCTGACCGCCTCGCGCATCATGTTCGCGCCGTGGCCGGTGTTCCAGAGTTTGCACGCGGGACAAAGCACGTTGGCCAGCGAATCGAGCTGTGCAAATCGCACCAGCAGATCATCCGAAGTCTTTTTGGTTTTGAGCAGCTCCATCGCCGTGCTCTGGGCCTTGGACAATTCCTTGAGCGCGGCGCGGCCGGTCAATTTTTTTTCCGCGAGCAGGCGGTCTTTTTCCTTTTCGAGCGGATCGAGTTCGTCAAATAGTCGGGCGGCCTCGAAGCCGAGCGACGCGCTCGCCTCGCCGGTGGCCCAAATGTCCACGAGCCGGTGCAGCGCGTCTTCCTTCTGCTGGATGCCAAGCTCGTAGCGCGGCGTGCCGGGCGCGCCTTCGCCGCCACGGAAACGGCGGCGCTGGTAAAGGATTAGCGGCTCGACGGCGGAAAGCAGCTTGGCACTGGTCATCAAACCGACCGTCACGCGCGTGCGGCGGAATACCGCTTCAATCACATCGCCATGCGAAAAATTCGGGATGATCACCCCATCCTTGACCGTGTAGCCGCCGACGATGCGATGCGCGGGAACTTTCAGGTTGAAAACCGGATCGTTCGTCGAAGAAAGCTGGTGGACGAGTTTCTTTGTCGGCGTGCCGCGGTCCCAGATGCCCGGATCACCTTCCTCCAGTATCACCATGCAACTGCCTTTGATGCGCTGGTCGTCCGAGTCCACGGCGGCGGTGACGACGTTGGCAAAGCCCATGTTTGTAATGAACCGGCCGCGCTTGTCCACCTGCAGCATCGGTTCCTGGCCGTCTTTCCATTCGGCAACACGCACCTTGCCGGCGAGCATTCCCGTCTCGACGCCGACAAACGGAATTGGCTCCGTCAGTGCGAACGCCGCGCGCACCTGTTTGCGTTTTTCGCCCGGCTTCAAGGGTGCCGCCCCGGCGACATATTTTTCGCGCTGTTCCGGCGTCCCGCGCTCATGGATCGGCGCGAGGCCGAGATTGCCCGCGAGGCTGCCGGTGGCTGCGCCGGCATCCACCCATGCCAGTTCAAACGCTAGGAGCGCCAATGCTAGATTTTTCGGTCCGGCGATATAGCCGCCTTCCTCCGGGTCCAGGGCCGCCGCGGTGATGCCGCTTTCATCATAATGCTGGAGCAGGGCGTTTTTTTCCGCCGTCCATTCGTGCGAATTGCGCCCGCCTGCGGCCACGAGCCGCGCGACCGGCCCGCGCGCCACCCCGCGCGCGCCCTGCACGAGCATCTGAAGTTCATAGCGGTCGGCAAAGCGCCACATGATCTGGCGGACGTCGTCGGAGGGCAGTGTGGTCAGCTCCGTGGCAGGTTTGGTTTTAAGAATGGTTTCCATAAAATGCAGTTTTTTCACCGGTGGCGATTGATTTAAAATGATAACTGGTGGCAAGATAGATACCGCGTATATGATAAGAATCAATTCTATTCATTCATGAACAAATTTGATTATCTAAATAAAGAAGAGTTCTAAAACCTGCCGCTGCCAACGTTGGAAAACCGGCTTCCTCAAGCCTCACGCGTAGCGATATGGCTTGGATAGCGAAAATACATTCGGCAGATGCCGGATCTCGCACACCTCGCCGTCCGCCAGCAGTACCTCCACGATGTCGAAGCGGAATGTTGCTTTGGGATTTTTAAGCAGTCGCAAATAATCCAGCGCTGTCTGCGAGAGCAACCGCCGCTTTCGCGCGTCCACCGCCGCCGCCGGCCGCGTCCAGCCTTCCGCTGACCGCGTTTTTACCTCGATAAAGACGAGGCAGTCGGTTCCGCTTCCCACAAGGATTTTGTCCATTCTTTTTCGGCCCGCTTCTTTGAAAATCAAATCAATTTCTCCCCGCTCGGATCGGAAATTGGCGGCAAGGAACTTCATCCCCTGCTTCTGTAGATATTTTTTCGCCGCCAACTCACCCAGTTTCCCGCGTCGCAAATGTTCCGGCTCAGGCTGGCCGCCAAAAGTTGTTTTGAGTTTTGCGATGAAATTCACCGGCCGTTGATTGAACCTGATTTAATTGAAGTGACAATAATTTTCCGCCTCTCCGATAAGCCGGCCAAACAAAAATCTCAAACGGATCGGACGCTTTAGGGAGCATGCTTTATGCAAATGTTCAATCAGGAAGATTCTTGCCAAACTTGATCGACCCGGCTTGCGGAAGAATAACATCACTATCCTCTGGGACGACCATGGTTGAAAACTAGGCGAGCCGGCTGCTGGCTGTAAACACCGCCATGAAGAAAATGGCGTCATTAGCCGTTGATCCTGTCTGTCTCGGGCATGAAAAATGTCGCCGCCTGCCCGGACAATGCGCTCGTTGGGTTTGTCTGTTACGGCGGTTGAAAAGGAGGGTAAAGCCAATGGATGCCTCTCCAAAAAATATGGATATACAGTAGGAAATCGCAAAGGCGTGGCATATTATGCTCTGCGGTATTAATGAATATTAACAACTTGCTAGAAAGACTTGGAGCGAAGCCTCCTTTCCTTTGCGGTTCTGTCTTTCTCGGTCAGCTATTGGGTGTTCTGCTCCTCCTCACCAGTGGTTGCCGGCCGTCTGGATCCGCCGCTTATCCGGCTGCGGGCGGGCGGGAGGATTATGCGGGATCGGCCAGCTGTCGCGAATGTCATCCGGATGCTTTCAAGCTTTGGGCAAATTCCCATCATGGGCTGGCTGAACGACGCATCAATCCTGCCCTTGATGATGCCGCCTTTAAACCGGCGAGAGCATTTTCCCATGTCAGCCAAACGTCTTCGTTCGAATCGGTCAATGGCGTCTATTTTATCACCAGCCGCGGGTTGTCCGGAAATCCCGAGAAACATCAGGTGGAACGTGTTGTCGGTGACGACCCGCTGCGGCAGTTTCTGGTAAGCGCGCCCGGCGGTCGCTGGCAAACGATGGAGGCGGCATATGACCCGCGCACCAGGGAATGGTTCAATGTCTTCGGGCAGGAAGATCGGCAGCCGGGTGAATGGGGACATTGGAGCGGACGGGGCATGAACTGGAATTCCATGTGTGCCGGATGCCATAATACCCGGCTGAAAAAAAATTATGACGAGGCCAGCGACACCTATCAAACCGCGATGCGGGAGACCAGCGTGGCCTGTGAAGCCTGTCATGGACCCTTGCAAGCTCATGTGGTCTGGGAAAAACAGCCGGGTCACTGCGGCCGGCCGGATCCGGATTTTCCAAAATTAACCTCCAGACAGACCGAGGATATGTGTGCTTCCTGTCATTCTCGGCGGGGTGATATCACCGGCGATTTCAAACCTGGCGCAGACTTCTTTGACCATTTTGACCTGACGACGGTGGACCACGGCGAGCTCTTTTATGCTGATGGTCAGATTCATGACGAGGATTATGAATTCACGGCATTTCTCGGAAGTAAGATGCACGCCGCGGGCGTGACTTGTCTGGACTGCCATGTGCGCTCATTGCATATGCCGCGGCCTCATGGAAATGAAATATGTCTGCGCTGTCATGCGACCGGTCAGTTGCACGCCCCCATCATTCAGCCGGAAATTCATTCGCATCATCAGGCTGGCAGCCAGGGAGACGAGTGCATCGGTTGTCACATGCCGGTCACGACCTATATGCAACGGCATCCTCGCCACGACCACGGATTTACCATTCCCGACCCGCTGCTCACCAAGGAGCTGAATATTCCCAACGCTTGTAACCGGTGCCATGCCGGCAAGGACAACGACTGGGCCCTGAAGTTTGCGGATGAATGGTATGGCGCCAAGCTGAACCGTTCCAGCCGTGAACGTGCCCGCTGGATTTATCGCGCGCGGCAGGGTGATGACACCGTCCGCGAGCCGTTATTAAAATCTTTGGTCACTGAAACTAATTATTATTGGCAGGCGGTGGCGGTGCAAATGCTGGATCAATGGGTTCAGAACCCGACCGTCGCAACCGCCTTGCTCGGCCAACTGACCAACCCCAGTCCCTTGGTGCGAGCCAAAGCCATCCGCGCCCTTGAGCCATTGGCGGATCAGGAAGCCGTGGCCCGGCGTATCCGGGAGGGTCTGATTGACGGCTCGCGTAGTGTGCGTGTGGCGGCTGCCTGGATTCTGCGGAGGGAATTGGACACCAATATGCTGGCCGGAAAAGAATTATTGCGGCAGTTGAATTTCAACGCCGACCAGCCCGTCGGTCAGGTGCTTAAAGGTGTTTTCCATCAGTCGCGAGGCACTCTGCCGGAAGCCCTGGCTCATTTTCAAAAGGCGGTTGACTGGGATGCGCATTCATCACCTTTGCGCCAGCAACTGGCGGTTGTTTTGAGTGCCCTCGGGCGACCTCGGGAAGCGTTGGCGCAATTGGAATCCGCCTGCCAAATTGCCCCCCAGGATCCCGAGTCCCATTTCATGCTGGCCCTGGCCTGTAATGAAACAAGTGATACCAACCGCGCTTTGACTGAAATTAAAACCGCCGTCAGACTTGACCCGCAGTATGCGCGTGGCTGGTATAATCTTGCCCTCATGCAAAGCAGTATGGGAAACCCCAAGGAGGCGCTAAGTTCAATCGAACGGGCGGAAAAATTGGTCCCCCATGATCCATGGATTCCGTTCACTCGGGCAACCATACTCGTTAGGCTGGGCGATCAAACCGCTGCCTTGATTGCCGCCAAACGGGCTTTAGTTCTGAATCCGGAATTCCCGCAAGCCTCGCTTCTGATAGAAAGCTTGCGGCAACAATGAGCCAGGGGTTGTTCCGTTTATCCGGTCTTTGCTTTTGATCTGCTCGCTGTTTTCTCCCGTCGCGCCGCTGGATTTATTTATTCCCGCCCGCCCCGCTGACAATTCCGGACGGGTTGCTGCGTTTGCTGGGCCTTCTGAGCTGAAAGTTTGAGGCGGCAGGTGCAAATTGATCGAAATTGAAACCATTTCTCGAATTTCAGCCGTTTACTTTTACTCATGGACTGATTCTGAAAGGGTGGCTAAACTTTCCGGCTACGACCCATGAAAATCTCATTCACAAAAAAAACTCTCTGGCTCACCCTGGCCATCGCATTTCCTTTCGCACCAGCCGTGCGGGCGGATGTCCATCTCTCAAGCCTCTTCAGCGACGGGGCGGTTTTGCAGCGCGGCATCGACGCCCCGGTCTGGGGAACGGCCGACGCGGGTGAAACGATTACTGCCAGCCTTAATGGCAAACAGGCGAAGACTACCGCCGACAATTCCGGCCGGTGGCTGTTGAAGCTTCCGGCTCTGCAGGCCGGCGGACCTTTCGACCTTACCGTCTCGGGGAAAAATACCGTTGTGGTTCATGATGTTTTGGTGGGCGAAGTCTGGATCGCCTCCGGCCAGTCCAATATGGAATTTCCGCTGAATACCTTCGCGCCTAACGACCCGGTTTATGGACCCAAAGCCAAGGCGGAAATCGCGGCCGCGAATGATCCTTTCCTGCGGATGTTTACCGTCACCAAGAAATTGTCGCCCGACGCCGCCATCGCCAACACCCCGGGACCGGATGGCTCTTGGAAAGCCGCCACGCCGGCGGAAGCTGGGAAGTTTTCGGCGGTGGCTTATTACTACGCCTGTGAACTGCGGCACAAATTAAACGTCCCCGTCGGCATCATCCATACTTCCTGGGGCGGCACTCCCGCTGAAGCGTGGACCAGTCATAGCGTGTTGGAAAACGACGCCAGACTGAAACCGCTTTTTGCCGCGTGGGACAAAAAAATGGCGGATTTCCCCGCCGCGAAGAAAAAGTATGAGGAACAAATCCTGCCTGAATGGAAGAAAAATGTTCAAAAGGCCAAGGCCGCAGGTAAACCGGAACCAACCAAGCCGCGTCTGCCGGATGGTCCCAACAGTCCGCACCAGCCCTGCACCCTCTTCAACGCCATGTTGAATCCATTGATTCCCTACGGGATCAAAGGGGCAATTTGGTATCAAGGTGAATCCAATGCCGGCGATGCCCCAACCTACAAAACCCTGTTCCCCGCCATGATTCAAGATTGGCGCAGTCGCTGGAATCAGGGAGTTTTTCCGTTTCTCTTTGTTCAGTTGGCGAATTTTCAAGCGGTGCAAAAGCAGCCGGCTGAAGGCGGCTGGGCCTTTCTTCGCGAGGCACAACTCATGACGTTGTGCCTGCCCAACACCGGCATGGCTTCGGCCATCGATCTCGCCGATCCGGAAAAACCTGAAGACGTTCATCCTCACAACAAGCGCGAGGTGGGCCGACGGCTTTCGCTCATCGCCCTGGCCAACGTTTATGGCCAAAAGGTCGCCAGTTATTCCGGACCCATCTATTCCGGCTTTAAAACCACCGGAAACAAGGTGCGGTTAAGCTTCAACCATGCCGACGGCGGCCTAGTCGCGAGGGGCGACAGCTTGAAAGGGTTTGCCCTCGCCGGCAAGGATGGGAAATTCGTCTGGGCCGATGCGATAATCGAGGGTGACGAAGTGGTTGTTTCCAGCCCGCAAGTGGCGGAACCTGCCGCTGTGCGCTATTCCTGGGCCATGAACCCGATTGGCAATCTCTACAACAAGGAAGGTTTGCCGGCGTCATCCTTTAGAACAGATACCGAGGCGGCTCATTAACCGCGCGGCGGTGATTTTACTGGCAAACATTTTTGCACGAACCCTTGGGGAAAACCTTTCCGAATTTTGTTGAATATGATTTGTTGTCCGTAACCATGAACGGTGCAACACCGTGGTTCTGCCAGATGAACCCTGCTTGCTGCCATCAGGGTTCCGTCAGCCATTTCCATTGGACCAAACTCAAAAAATAATTATGAAAAAGAAATTAATGATATTGATGTTGTTTGGCGGATGGTGCGTCAACGCCACGCTGGCAGCGGATGAACTGACGCAAGGTTTTCAATCACCGCCGGTTTCCGCCCGGCCGCAGACGTGGTGGCATTGGATGAACGGCAACATCACCAAGGCCGGCATCACCGCCGACCTTGAGGCGATGAAGCAGATCGGCCTCGGTGGCGCGACCATCGTGAACGTGGACTGCGGCATCCCGTCCGGCCCGGTCAAATTCATGAGTCCCGAATGGCGCGAGGATTTCAAGTTTGCCGTGCAGGAGGCGAACCGGCTCGGCCTCGAACTCACGGTGGAAAACTGCGCGGGCTGGTCGAGCAGCGGCGGCCCGTGGAACACGACTGAGAATGCGATGCAGCAGGTCGTGTCCAGCGAAACGTGGGTGAACGGCCCGACGAATTTCTCCGGCGTGCTGCCGCAGCCGCCGACGAAGCTGGATTTCTATCACGACATCGCCGTGCTGGCGTATCCGGTTTCAGCCGCCGACAGCTTGAGCATGAAAGATTTTTCGCCGGTCGCCTCGGCGAGCAGCAATTCATCGGTGGCCGGCAAAATCGTGGATGGTGATAGCAAAACACTCATCCGGCTGCCGACGCCCAAACCGGGCAAACCGCAGTTTGCCCAGTTGGAATTCAAGCAGCCGTTTGCCGCGCGCACGGTGAATATCATTGCCGGCGCAGCCATGCCGCAATGCCATGGCGAAGTGCGGGTTTCGGATGACGGCAAGGTGTTTCGCACGGTGAAGAAATTCGGGTTTGGCCCGCATAATTCCGGCGCCTGCCTGGTTTCGTTGGGCAGCGAACCGGTGGCCTCGCGTTTCTGGCGCGTTCAATTCAACAATCTCGGTGCCGGGGAAAAAAACCGGGAGGCGACGATTCCCGTCGCGGAAATCAATCTCGAACCGCGCGCCTCGGTTGAAGAGCTTGGCAAGAAAATCACGATGGAAGGTGGCGTGGCTTCCGGCCAGACCGAGGTGACTTCGGATCGCGATGCCGGCCTCAATTCAACGGGCGCGGTGCAGCGGCGGGATATGATGGATCTCACCGCCAAGCTGACGGCGGACGGGCATTTGAACTGGCACGCCCCCGCCGGCAAGTGGGTGGTGCTGCGGATTGGTTACACGCCGACCGGCAGAAACAATCATCCCGCGCCCGCGGAAGGCACGGGCTTGGAGTGCGACAAGTTCAGCAAGGCCGCGCTCGACGCGCATTGGGCGGGCTTCATGCAAAAAGTGCTCGATGACATCGGGCCGTTGGCCGGTAAATCGCTCACTGCCTCGCTGATTGACAGCTATGAAGTCGGCGGCCAGAACTGGAACAAGAATTTCCGCGCGGAATTCCAGAAGCGTCGCGGCTACGACCTGCTGACCTACCTGCCCGCCTTCACCGGCCGCGTCGTGGACAACACCGCCACGACCGAGCGTTTTCTCTGGGACCTGCGCCGCACCATCGCCGATCTGTTTGCGGAAAATTACTTCGGCCATTTCGCCGAACTTTGCCACCGGCACGGTTTGCTGAATGCCGTCGAACCTTACACCGGTCCGTTTGAATCCCTGCAAAGCGGCGCGCCGGCGGATGTCGTGATGGGCGAATTTTGGAGCGGCAGCCAGGGACATTCTTCCGTCAAGCTCGCGGCGTCCATCGCCCATATTTATGGCAAGACGATTGTGGGCGCGGAGTCGTTCACCGCCGGCCCCGGCCCAAGGTCCGGGCGCTGGCTGGAAGATCCGTATTCGCTCAAGACACTCGGCGACCTGATGTATTGCCAGGGCTTGAACCGCTACATCTTTCACCGCTATGCCCTGCAGCCGTGGACGAACACCTGGCCGGGCATGACAATGGGTCAATGGGGTTTTCATTTCGAGCGCACGGAGACCTGGTGGCATCAGGGCCAGGCGTGGATTGACTACATTTCGCGCTGCGAATTTCTCCTGCAACAAGGCCGGGCCGTGGCGGATGTTGCTTATTTCAACGGCGAAAGCGCGCCGAGCGAAATGCGCCTGGGCAATCCCGCCATGCCGGCCGGCTTCGATTTCGACGCCGTCAATGCCGATGTGTTGCTGCATAGTGCCACGGTGGAAAACGGACGGCTCACGCTGGCCAGCGGCGCGAATTATGGCGCGCTGGTGCTGCCGCAAAATGATCCGGATCTGACGCCGCCGTTGCTGGAACGCCTTGGGAAACTGGTGTCCGCCGGCGCGACGGTCATCGGTTCGCGGCCGCAACATTCGCCGAGCCTTGCGGATTTTCCGAAGTGCGATGCGCAGGTGAAGAAACTTGCCGACAAACTTTGGGGTCCATGCGACGGCACCAGCGTGCTCGAAAATGCCACCGGCAAAGGCCGCGTTGTCTGGGGCAAATCCCTGGCCGAGGTCTTGGCGGCGCAAGCCCTGAAACCTGATTTTGAATTCACCAACGCGGCCGCCAGCGCGCAACTGGCCTACGTTCATCGGGCGGCCGGCGGAACGGATATTTATTTTGTCTCCAACCAGCGGCGGCAGTTTGATTCCGCCGAATGCACTTTCCGCGTCGGCGGCAAGGTCCCGGAACTATGGCATCCCGACACCGGCGTGATTGAACCTGCACCCATCTGGAGCGCGGAAGCCGGCCGCACCAAAGTCCGCCTGGATTTCGACCCCGCCGGCTCGGTGTTCGTCATCTTCCGTTCCGCCGCCGGCAACGCGGATCACCTGGTCGCGGCCAACGGCAGCTTTGCCGC
>Ga0208875_1000587_pt1 | contig 11058 bp, 10 predicted proteins | sample CryBogCBH25Aug08_FD_184612 | JGI IMG/M metagenome (GOLD analysis project Ga0208875, IMG submission 184612) | Freshwater microbial communities from Crystal Bog, Wisconsin, USA - CBH25Aug08 (SPAdes) (version 2) | ecosystem: Environmental > Aquatic > Freshwater > Lake | place: Crystal Bog...
TACGAGGAACTGCAAAAAAAGCACCTGAAGGAGCTGTAACTGATGTTGTAAAACGTGTCCATCCTGAGGTTCCATCAGTAGTCGTGCTTCCAGCAGTTGATGGGGTTAACGCATTTCCTGTTCGGTCATACCAGTAAATTTGTGCACTTATTGCTCTAGCACTTGTAGCAGCTTGTGCGTATCCAGTAAATGTGTACGTAGTAGAAGCTGTTACTGGGATGCCGTAATGAATAGGGTTATCTCCAGTAAGGCCTATAAAAACGTTTCCACTAGCTGTGGATGTAACTTGAAGGATTGCTTTTTGGCTATTAGGAAAGTCTGGTTGAGAAGATATTTCGTGATAAGGGGTTACTGTTGGGCTATCAGTAGCCGCATGGCGAGCTAAAACAGCGTTTGTTATAGAGCCCCATGAACCGATTGACTGTTCAAAAGAAGAGTCATTGAAATCAAGCATAAGATTTTTGCCCATGACAATCTTGCTGTCAAAGCCAGCATAGGCTTTAAGGAACTCGTTAAGACCAGCACGTGTGCCCTTATTTTTATATAAACGAGTTGCATTTCTTAAAAAGATTCTAGACTGCTTAAGCCCTAAGCTAGGTTCGTATGTAAGACCAAACTCTTGCATAAACGCAGGAATAAGTCGACCATCCAGATTTGTTACGTCATATCGGTTCATAACATTGTCAGCTTGAGTTTTGTACAGGTCTAACTGAAAAGCAAAAAGTTTAATAAATCTATAAAGAAAGTCATTTGTAGATTCTAAAGAGGTGTCATAGGGAATATTGCTTCTAACAATTTCTGGAAGGCTGTTATACATTCTTGTAGCAGAGCTATAGTTTTTAACGGAAATACCAATAGCCGTACCCGCTAACTGCCAAGAGTTGTGCACTGTTTCTCTTACAAAAAGCGTATAATAGTATGCGTGCCCAGCTTTAAGGCCTACATAGTTTGGCGTTTGACCCGTATCTGGGTAAAACCCAGGATCAGCAGCGGCTGTTGCCTCAAATAGTAGGTCACCATCATCTGCTGTTACTGGAAATCCATAACTGTTTCTTACAAGACGAACGTAATCCCAAGAACCAGATGGGCTACCCCATGTAAGCCAAATATTTGAGTAATCATGTGGCTTTGCTACAAAGTTGGCAGCGCTAAACTGTACGGAAGAACTTGCACCGTAATACGCCCCACCATAGTAATCAATGCCATATGTTGCCAATTACATACCACCCAGCAAAAGGTTTCCTGTAAAGTCTGAACCACCGCCAGAACCAACTTGACCCCCAGCAGCATAGAGAATTCCATCTGGACCAACGCGTGTCACAACCGTGCCAGAGGAGTCTTTCCACTGCATAAGGTCGGCACTTTGACTTGTAGCAGCCGTAATGGATAGTCCAACAACACTTGCTGAGCTAATAACAATTGCACTTCCACCGATATTTTTAACGTATTGATTGTGGGTATCAGCAACAATTCCAGCTTCAATATTGGCAAGGCGTGAGGTTATAGTTCCATAATCCCTACCATCGTTATACCAAGTAGCTGAAGAAGATGGCGCTGTTGATAGCGAAGGAGTGATACCCAAAGTTGTCTCAATAGCAACGACTTCAGCACGAAGCGTATTTGGGTCATTGGCAACAACAAGGTCTACAGAGTTAACCTTGTCTGGACCAAAGTTAACAACTGTGCCTGGATAAGATGCTGTAAGTGTCATTTTTTTCCTTAGCCTACGATTCCGCCTGAAGGGACAATGGTAAAGACTCCAGATTTAGGAATCTCATAAGTCGCACAAGGAATCTTGTTGACCCCTGTTGTTGATATAGAAGATGTCCAAAGATTGGCACCTGTGGTAGAACCAGTTCCCCCAGCATTGCCAGAGAGAGTGATGGTTTTAGCCCCCGTATCAAATGCCGTAATAGTTGTCCCAGAAGGAATGGTCACCGTTCCCGATGCCCCTACCGTAAGCGCAATTTGTTGACCAACAGCTACATTCGTAAATGAAGATACATTGTTGATTGTTGAGCTAGACGCTGCAATATCCCCCGTAAACGTAGCATCTGCACGGGTAAGGAGGGTTACATCAGCGTAATCAACGCCACTTACAGAGCTTATTGCAGTATGTACATATTGAAGAACTACCTGTTCTGCAAAAATAACATTGTTAAAATCAAATAAGCTTTGAAGTACCTGGTTAACTGCAGCCACTACATCAGATTGCTTGTATTGAGGAAGCAAATTTACATTTAATGTGATGTTAATTGGCACATAAACTGGTGGATTTATTGTAAGAGTAGTTGTTGCAGGGGTTTTGTCTGTAATGTACGTTATTAGAGCAGTTGAGGCGTTTGTAAATGCTGATGTAACATTTCCAGATGAATCTACTCCAGGTGTTCCCAGGCTGGTATCTCCAAAAGGAGCAATATACAGAATTATGCTGTTATAAGCAGAACCAGAGTCAGCAATAGCTTTTGCAATAGAAGGGACTTGAACAGCTATAGCCGCATAATCTGCTAAAGAAACAGCACGATTTAAAGCGGTCAAAGAATAGGGAGTATTAAAACGAATGCTGTCAGTAGTTTCTGGGTCAGCACCGCCGTTTGCAGCAGCTGCGTTATTGACTCTAATTCCTGCTACTACATTGTTAAGTTGATAATTAAGAGTTCCTGGACCAACGTTTCCAGATGCTCCCCCACCTACACGATATGTAACATAAACGCCATTAGTTGGCGGAATTCTTCCACTAATTCCATCTCCAAAATTAATATATGAAATTCCATTAGCATCTGTTGATACGCTATAAGAAGGGTCGTTATATCCAGCATCAATAAGGTATGGGATTTCTGTATAAATAGTTCCTGTTGGAACTCCGCCAACAAGAGTGCCCACAATAACGCTACTTGTTTTAGAAATAAGCGGGTAATTAGCTAGAGCAAAAACTTGATTTGCTGTACCGTCTGAATCTCCTACATGCTCATAAAAATATGTTTTACCTTGAGTAGCTGTAACGGTGTTTGTTCCATTAGCTGAGACTGTCACAGCAGCGTCTGTTTCAAAAATAATTTGCGTGCTTATTCCATTGACTGTGGTTGTAGTGGCTACTTGGGTAAGGGCAGGAACAGTTACTGGATTAGCTGTGCTGTTGGAAAAGGTAAGAGTGACTGTTGCTGGAGTTCCTGTGCTTGGGGTGTATCCGAGCATGTTGGCCTGAGCAAGAACAGAGCTTCTTTGGGTTGCCGTGGCAATAAACCCCTCGTTAGCAGCTCTGTCGATGTAGTAATTTAAGCCATCTCCTTCATAAGCAAATAGCTCAATAAGAGTAATACCAAAATCTGAAGCGTCTGTGCTTGTCCATTCAGGCAAAAAGTATGGAATTAGGGCAATCATGTCATCACGAATGGCCGAATAATCACGTGATGTGTAATCTACAGACGGAATATAGTTTGATGCCATTAGTACTCCTGAATAACGTTGCCAGTACGGTCAAGGACGCCTGTCTTAAAAGATACTTGTGCTTTATCTCTATTAGGCAGGGTATAGTCAATTGTAACGCTTAGAACACCCTCTTGTTGGTCAATAGCGCCCGAAACCTTATTAAGAACAAGGGAGGTTAGGTACTTATTAAAGACATCTCTGACGCTGCTAGCCACAGTATTTATCGCATCTGAATCGGTTTCAAAAAGAGAACTCTTTACAGTTCCTCCGTATTGAGGCCTAAATACCCGCTCACCTATTTCAGTCATCACAGCAGTGACTACACGACTTTGCCATATAGCTTTTTGGTCGTTAGAGGAAAGAATAGAACCAGAGCTATCTACTGAAAAAGGAAGAATAATTGCTCTCTCCATTAAAATACTCCTACCCATAGAGGAAAGTTAACGTCTCCGCCTTCAAACATGACCCATACTCCTTGCCCAATATTTGGAACTTCTCTGTGGTAAGTGTGCTCAGCCGCAGAACCGCCATTTTCTGAACCGTCTTTGTCAAGAGAATCTGTAGAGACAACGTGAGGGTGAACAAGTTGACCACTATTTCCAGTATGAGCTGCATGAGAAGCTGTCGTACTAAAAGTATGCGTGTGGGCATATGCTCCTCCCAAACTGCTTCCAGTTGTACCGCTAATAGTGTGAGTAGCGTGCGTGTTTAACAAAGCAGCTACTTCAGAAGCTAGGTGCGGAATGTGGTCAAGATGGTTTGCGTTTCCTGTAACGGGATTTACTGGAAAAGCCCAATTAGACCAATTAGTGTGCAAAACTTGTGGACAAGTAAAACGTATTTTATTTAAATTATCTGAATCTTGATTATCTTGGCATACACCTCGATAAATTCCGTAATAAAGGTTATCTGACATGTGCTTTACTCATTTTCTCTAAAACAATTGGTGGCATCTTTTTTTCAACAACAATAGGGGCTTTTAGATTACCACCAGAGCCAACCCATTTATGCGATGGAGCAGCTTTATTAGAGGTTTTAGGTGCATTAACCGCTTTTGATACGGATGTTTTTAAAGATTCTTTAGGGGTTTTTCCTACTGTTTGTAGCTGCGTTTTGGCAACCACAGTCTTTTGACGTATTCCTGGTGTTATTACCCTTTTAATGGTTTGGCTAGGTAATGATACGTTTTTATTATCAGTCCACTGGGATGCCACTCCAAGAGAGTCTGTCCCTACCATAAGAGTGGTCGAATATTCTTTATTTCCTTTAATATCATGCGACACCCCTAAAACAATCCAATACCCAGAATAATCTTTTCCTATTCCGTCTAAATAAATTGGAGAGTCTGGAAGAATAGTTGGATTTCCTTGAATAGTCACTTCTCCACGATATGCATATCGGTTTCTTTCATCAGCAGCGTCAGCTTCGTATTTAGCAATTTCGTATGTGGGAGCTACAGTTCTTGTATGGTATGCGTCAAAAACTGGGTCTGAAGTTTTCTTTCTAGTTTTTGTGTTAGGAGTTTGATTTACGTAAGAATGCGATACTGAATTTGCTCTATCTGTTCCGTTAATAGCTACTGTAGTTTTTTGTGCATCTTCATAAGGAATAGACTCACCAATAAGAGGGGTAAAAGAGTAAATTCCAGTTGCCCTAGTCTCTAAGCCCCTCATTGCATAGTATGGGGCCTCCTGCCTAACATCGGTAAAGTCTTGTGTAAGGGGCTGAAAAATAATTGATGTATTGTCTGCTTTAAGCGAGTATCCATTTTGTTTAGCAAGCTTAACCATAAGCTCCCAGTCAGTCATTCCGCTTTGTGAAATTTGGTCATAAACACGGGGTGAAGGAACAGCAATATAAGAAAAGTTATTTTGTTGGGCCAAATCTGCAACAACTTGGTCTGCAGTAGAATTAAGCCATACTTTTTGAGATTGCTGTTTAAATACATATGAAGCACCGATTATGTGTACATCTACATAGTTTTTATCAGAAGAAAGGTCTGGTTGTATATGGTGAACATAGCCGTTAATAGTCCTAGTACTGCCAATACCACTAATAGTAAGGGTTACAGGAGTTCCTCCAGAAATTGAGTCATAAGAAACGCTCCAGTCAATAAAGCGCACAGTATGCATCTCATGCTCGTACCTAGCATGGCTAGAGGTTAGGCTGTATGCTCTAGTTAAAGGCACGCTAAGTGTAGGAAACTTAATATCTATATGACTAAACATTAGGTATTCTCAAAACTGTTCCTGGAACGATATTACTAAAGTCCACAATTTGTGGATTATATTCAGGTATTAACCACCAATAATCTGGGCGTCCGTAATACTGCTCAGAAATTTGGTCTAAGCGCTCATTTTGAGAATAGGTATGCTCTTGCCATTTTACAGTTCCAGGATTATCAAACTCGTAAAAAACAATTGGAAAAGAATTTCCATCAGGAACAAACGCTACATAATCGATAAGCTGCGTATAGTAACGAGAGTTTTGGTAAATCATTAACCCACCACACCATTATTAGTAGTTTGTTGAATATTTGCACGAAGGTCAACAGTAACGTTAACATCTGTACGGATAGGAATAAGGTCACGGGTAAAGGCAAGATGATTTACTTCAATATCAGAAACCACCCCTACAAACTTTTGATTTCCTAAATCAAGACGAATAAGAGACGGCATGAGGTATCCTATATTAGATGTTTGACGCCCACCAATACCTGTCCAACCAGACCCATTAATAGTCCTATAAAGAAACTCTAAATCGGATTCTGTTCCATACGATAATAGGTTTGAAATATTTTCTTCAATAATATCTACTGTGTTTGTTGTTAAGTTTCCAACAGAGTAAAAAGGAACAATGTCAGATAAACTTGCTAAATATCTTTGATATTTTTCCATTGCAACGTCTGTCAACGGAGCGTTTTGTGGACCAGACACTAAATTTTTTGCACATGCAAAGTCATTAGTCCTATCCAAACGCAAAGTAAACGATATAGTTGAGTTCGCTGCAGCAAAACCAGTAAGAGCAAGAGTTGGGTCAGAAGCATTTGGAGTAATGCTCATATTTACAGCTGTATTTTGACTAAATGTTTCTGGGTTCCACATAAACTGAAAGCCATATTTATTAGAACTTCCTTTAGCACCAGCAGGTGGTGTGTATATTCCCGTGGTTTTGTAGTCTGGTGCGCTTGTTGGTCCCACATAACCGTTGTAATACCAGATACGTCCTCTACGAGTAGCGTGGTGGCTATCATCTCTGTGGACAACTGTGTCTGGTGAAACCGCATCAGGCTCTAATGGCAAACTCCACTTATGTGGGGGAAGATTGAATTTATAATCTGAAGTAGGATTTAAAGGAGGAGGAGTTAGATTTTGTTGCTGTGTTGCGCCACCACCCCCTTGATTTTTAAGTTTACTTTTATCATATAATTCTTTTTGTTTTTTTCTTGCGGCATCTGCTTGAGCAGAGATGCTTTGCTCACTTGAACTTAAGGCGTATTTAACAGCAGCTCCGCCAACTTTATCAATAATATGACCAACTTGACCTGGAGCATGGGCTATTTCATTTACAGCTCTAATTAACCCATTAAGCAAGTGGATTCCAGCATTTTCAATATGTGGATTGTTTGGAGAGGTACTAACTGTAGGAATCTTTACATTGCTAGGATTAATAGCACCTATGCGTGCGCCAAAACTTCTTGTGTTTTTAGCTGTCATTTAGTGGCCACCTTTGATTGAATATTTATAGATAAAAGCTCTTTTTTGATAAGAGTTGCAAGCTTTTTTTCATCAAGTTGTTGACCATGTGGCACGGGTATGTTTATCGTTACTCCGCCATAATTGTGGCTGATACCACTACCTGGTGCGGATGACTCTAGTATACCCGTTTTAGCGTTGAAGTATAAGTATGATTGAGCCATATTTGCGGCTGTGCTAGATGATGAAGAGTCAGAACCTAATCCCAACCCCCCTCCTCCAGAAGAAACGCCACCAGTCATAGCTTGATTTGGGTCATAACCCAAAAGGTCGTTCATATTAAGTGAACCACCGCTAAAGGTTGTCCCAGTCATGCCCTTAAGAAGACCGCTAAGGTTTCCAGCCATAGTTGTTGGGCTACGGTGTCCTTTAAGAAGGTTGCTGTTAATAGCAGTACCAGTTGCGCCATTAATAACGCGGCGAGCAGCAGAAACGCTCTTAAGATTTATGCTTGTTGTTTTAATAACATCCCCAGTATGAGGTGCCTCAACCATACGGTTATTTCCAATATAAATAGCAACGTGGTCTGGTGATTGAGGATTTCCAAAGAATAAAAGGTCACCAGGTTGCGCATCTGTAGGGGTAATAGCGGTTCCGCAGTTTATTTGTGCATACGTTGTTCTAGGCAACATAACGCCAACTCTTGCAAATGCATATTGAACAAATGAGGAGCAGTCAAAACCAACAGTGCCATTTCCTTGGTTAGTGCCTACTGTTGGACCGCCAATACTTCCGCCGCCCCACGAATACGGGATTCCTTGAAGGGAAAGACCCGTAGAAATTACAAGATTAGCGGCACCAGTACTTTGAATAGAAGATACCTGTGGACTTACAGATGCACCCTGTCCAAGACCAGCGCTGCTCTTTTGTCCAAGACCAGAACCACCAACAAGGGAGCTTGCAGCGCTATATCCAAGGCTTGCACCAACAATTCCACCACCAGCAACGTCTACAGCCTCACCAGCAATAAACCCTCCAATAGCACCAAGAGCTTTAATGCCAAATCCAGCAACGCTTGCTAGGGCGCCAGCCGCACCTTTGCCAACAGGGTTATTGAGAAGAGTTTCTCCTTTAGCAAGCTGCTTAAGAGCAGCCGCAGCTGTAACATTACTACTAACAAGCTTAGTAAGAGCATCGGTAGCCTTACCAAGAAGTCGGTTAGCCTCTACAAATCCTGCTGCTTCTGGTGTTTGAGATGCTGCTAAAAGACCAAATTGTTTTTGATTAAGGTCACTTTGTGAGTTTACTGCAGCAGTAAGTTGGCCTGTTTGAGTAAGGCTTGCCTTAGTAAGGTCTCCGCCTTTAGAGAATTGAAGTGCCGCTGTTTGAAGGGCTTGACGCAGATTTTGGTCACCAGCAGCTGCTGCGTCTAAGAGGTTTGCAAGACCATTTCCAGGCTGTAAAGCGATAGCAATATTGCTGGCATTAAGACGACCGCCAGACTGTTGTACTGCAAAGTTATAAATATCTCTAAAAATTGCGGCTGGATTACGTTCAGCTCCATTAGAGCCACGAACGTTAATTCCCATCATACGAAGAGTGTTAACAGACTGTCCCGTATTAAGCGCAGCAGTGGCTTGCATAGCGCTTGTTGCACTTCCTGTTAAATTAGAAAGTTGCATAGTTCCAGGCATAATTTGACTGTTATATCCTGGCAGTCCTGGAAGAACTCCGTTTTGAGTTCCAAGAGCAATTGCTTGTTGAACATCTGTTGAGCTTGAGGTTGTTCCCATACCCATTAGGCTTTTTACAGTGGCGTTAACATTGCCCTGCATACCTGAGAATTTGGCTTGAGAGGTTAATAGTTGAGAGCTAACAGCTTGTTGAACGGTAGGCATTGCTGTAGCAAGGGAGCTGGCCACTCCTACAGCTGCGCTTATTCCAGCACCAGCTATGCTTCCTACAAGACTTGCTGCTCCAGCTCCACCGCTACCAAATCCTGTGCTGTATGTGCCTTGGGCGTTAGCAATTGCCATTCCAGGGCTAGATGCCCCACCAGCTCCACCGACCCCGCCAAGTCCACCAAGCCAGTTTTTAATGTTACTGCCGATGCTCTTAGAGCGGTTATCAATTTTGTCAAACTCAGGAGAAATCTTTTGCAGTAAAGAGAAGACGTCATTGAGCATCTTGGTTTTAGAGCCCGCATCGGAGTTAAACTCTCCAGCCACGTTATCCTCTTCTCTTTAAGGCTCTTGCAAGCCAGTTTCCACGTTCCCTAAAAGATAAGGAGCGTATATCTTCTAAAGTCCAACCAATAAACGCTCTGGTGAGCGCTTCGTATTGGTCTAATAAGCTCTCGTAATCCTTCTCGCTATAGGCGAAACAAAGACATGAGACTGAGCGGCGTATTTACTTCTGTACCGCATGCCTCACAGGTCTTCATCACATCCCCAAGGCGTGGTCCTGGATTTTTAGCCAGAATTTCTGCAACAAGCTTTTCTCTATCTCCCATACCCAGTTTAAGGACGGTCGATGTTCCAAGAGAGCCCTTGCCATCAATTCCTAGAAGACAACCTTCAAGAAGGATGGTGTTAAGCTCAGCAATAGTTTTTTCTGTGCTTTCCATAAGAAGTCGCTGTGTACGACCATTAGGGAAAGTTACTTTAGCTACACCTGCTTTAATCTCTACATCCCATTTTCTATCATTAATTGGGTCTTCCAACTCTGATACTGGGACGTCATCATTTAAATCAATAGTAACAACTGATTCTTTACCGCATTCAGAGCAAAACAGGTTGTAGTCCGCTTGTTCCCCAAATGTAACCTTTCTGATGCCCAAAAGAATCGCTTCTCTATCAGCAGCTAAAAGGTCTTCAAAAGTATCTTTAGTTACTTTTTCTTGCCCCAAACTTACAAGCCCTCTTTGTAAGATTGTATTAAGAACCTTACCTAGAGAACCTGCTTTAGCAATAGCCTCTTCATCAGAGCCATTAAGCTCACGTACTTCTGCGTACTTAATGAGAGAACCATCCTGGGAGAGGTATCCCCCAGGAAGATTCACGTCACTACTTGATGGTGCAACCGTCTTTACTACGACTGGTGCTTCTCTTAGTGCTTCTTCAATGGCAGCGTTAACTACCTTTGGATTAGATGTTGTTTCCACGATTAATGCTCCTTATTTTGGGTTATGCAAGACCAAGCTTTGTATTAGTGTCTACTGCGCCATTCTTCATGTAACCAACTGATAGTCCTTCGTGAACAAGAGTCATCTGTTCAAAAAGAATATTCTGGTCACCTGCGTTTAGGTCTGAGTATTGTAGCGTTGTAATCCATGCGTTATGAATATCAAAACGCATTTTTGCAATTGAATGGATATCTGTACCTTCATCTGCTATTGCTGGGTGGTCAAGAACATAGATTTTTACGTTAACACGAAAATCATTAGTTCCAGGAGTTACAGCGATACCCTCACCTGAAGCTGCGGCAAAGAGTCCGCGCATCCACTTAATTCCTTGATAATTGGAAGTAAGAGTTCCATGTTGGAAAGTGATTGGTGTAAAGGTAGTCATTCCAGGAATCTGGTGAATAGTGGTGTTGTAGCCACCTTCACGGTATGGAATTGACTGTGTGTTGATACCCAAACCAGTAATGCTGGTGAATCCAGCAGATACGGTAGGTGCAATATCTGCATCAAATGGTGTTGACGCAGATGTGAACTCCGCAAAAAACTTAAAATTGCGAAGTGGGTCTGTCACAATTGACGAGAACCGTTGGATGTTAGTTGTTGCCATTTATTGGGCTCCTTATGCCACTGTGACGGTTGCGCCGCCATCGAACTGACCGATATTGATTACTACAAACTCAGCTGGACGTTGCAACGCAACTCCCACCTGAATATTGACTTGTCCCGCCTCAACAGTTGCGAGCGTATTGT
>Ga0208875_1000594_pt1 | contig 10992 bp, 28 predicted proteins | sample CryBogCBH25Aug08_FD_184612 | JGI IMG/M metagenome (GOLD analysis project Ga0208875, IMG submission 184612) | Freshwater microbial communities from Crystal Bog, Wisconsin, USA - CBH25Aug08 (SPAdes) (version 2) | ecosystem: Environmental > Aquatic > Freshwater > Lake | place: Crystal Bog...
TATCCATATTTACCTCCTGTTTATTTAGTATACCAAATGTAATAAACCTATGATATAAACGACAGTTAATTCTTTACTTTAAGTTTATTATGATAAAACATACTGACGAAGAGATTCTCGAAGCATTTCAAAAACATGGAAGTGCTAAAGCAGTCGCAAGGTTCTTGAAAATAGATTTAAGAAATCTAGTCAGAAGAAAACAAAGAATGGAAGAAAAAGGTTTTGTAATCCCAACTGGTCATGTAGATTATCATAAGATAGAGAGAAAAATAGACCTTGGCATCCTCAACGGATCAGTCGTAGTATTCTCAGATGCTCATTTTTGGCCTGGCATCCGTACTACTGCATTTAAAGGTTTACTATGGGCAATATCCACATTAGCACCCAAAGCAGTTATAGCAAACGGAGACATTTTTGACGGAGCTTCCATTTCCCGCCATGCCAGGATTGGTTGGGACAAAGCACCAAGCGTAATTGAAGAATTAAAGGCTTGTCAGGCTTGTATGTCAGAGATTGAAGAAGTAGCAAAAGTTGCAAGACATAACGTAAAACTAGTCTGGCCTTTAGGCAACCATGATGCTAGATTTGAGACTTATCTTGCTGCCAACGCACCTCAGTTTGAGCATACCGCAGGATTTAAGCTATCAGATCATTTCAACTTGTGGCAGAAGTGTTGGTCAGTATGGTTAAATGAGTCTGTAATCGTTAAACACCGCAATAAGGGAGGCTTACACGCTACTCACAACAATACTGCTCAATCGGGTGTATCAATGGTTACAGGGCATTTACACTCTTTAAAGGTAACTCCATACGTTGATTACAACGGAGTACGTTACGGAGTTGACACAGGTACGTTAGCTGATATTTACGGCCCACAGTTTGAGAATTATTTAGAACAAAACCCTGTCAATTGGAGATCAGGGTTTGCCATTCTCACCTTTAAAAATGGTGTCATGTTAATGCCAGAACTGGCTATGGTGCATACCAAAGACACCATCCAGTTCCGAGGTGAAGTTATTAATGTAAAGCAATACTAGACACAAAGTAACACATTAAGTAACCTAGCGGGGATTCTCACCCCGACCTTCCCTTTATCAATGAGATATTCTAAATATTAAATTACAAGGTTAACTTAATTACTCTTCGTAATAGCAAATGTCATCAGAAGTCTGTTCATCAGCTTCATCATACTCACACTCAACCCAGTCATCTGACTCTTCGTCAAACCAGTACTCTACCCCATCCTCATCCACACAATACCATACACCCTCATCTTCATCAAAGTAAAGACCCTCTTCATCATAACAAGATTCTACCTCTTCAACAGTAATAGTAAATACCAACATATCCCATCTCCGTATTAGTCTGGCAATATCGCCAATCCAAAGTATCTCCCATCTTTGTGACAATTACTAGTACTTAACCATAAACCTTCAGGTTAAAAATTTCTATACACAAACCAACCTATACGTTTCTCTTAAATAGTTAGTTAACCTAAACTTTACTAAAAAAATCTGCCAATGGGGGAGTGGGCCCCCCCTTTCTTTAGTAGATTCCTTCCTACCCCCCCTCACTTAACCTTGGCTGGGTAAGGGTTTGATTAACCTGGGGGAGGGGGTCTATGACTTAGAGTAATTGTGATTATGTTGATTGGGTTTAGTACTGGAACTAAGCGGACAATGTATGCTGTCTCTCTCCCTATAGATAAAGCATATTGATGATCAAGAGTTTTCTATTGTTCGAGCTATATAAGTAACGCTAATAGTACATAAAGGGTTTATTTGTGCGATTAACGAACAACTATTTAATACCCATTGATTTGATTGATTATTGGATATCTATAGCTTATCTACTGTTTATCTTTATAGTGTGTCTTATCTAACATTTATTCCTTTACTAACTACTATGCTGTTAGATAGGGTTTATCTATCGGAGCTAATGGTTTAATAAATATATATGTGCTTATATTAGGGTTTGTACTAGTTAACCTATTTAGTGTGAGACGTTATATTACTTATGTGCGCTATTGCACTATTTAACTATTTAAAGGGTTTATTATGATTTATATGGATCTATTCATTATTAGTTCACTATTAGTAGTGGTGTTTGTATCTGGTATTTTATATATAAGAGCTAAGTATTTAGGTTACTAAAAGGAATATAGATTATGGCTAAATTTATTGTAGAAAATGGATATCCAATTGTTCGAATTGATTGGAATTTAGAAGATTTTGAGGAAAGGGCTAAAGATTTAGGGTTAGAGTTAACTAATGATCAATTAATCGATGCTATGCAAGAGGTTGCAAGGCATCACGACTGTAATTATGGGATTACATGGTTCACTATTGATCAAGCGTTAGAGAATCAAATTAATTAATAGGTTTACTATGAAAACAAATAATTCTTATATGTACATGATAGGTGATCACTTTCTAGGTGCATTAGTTAATGGAGATTATTCAGGGCTATCAGAGCATGAATCTACTCTTTTAGATAATTGGTACAGGGACAACAATATTCAAGGCTCTATATGGGATTTTATGCCTTTTGATGATGTTGATTTTTTTAAGTGTGAGATAACAGGTTTAATGGGTAATTGCGTTGAAATACATCAACATTTTTATGATGAATCATTTATTTAAAAGGGGTTTACTATGAAAATTAAAGAATTTAAAAATGGGGCTTATACAGTATTAAGCAAAGAAAACCACGGATATTACCTTGTAAAACTGTATTCAAGTGCGGGTGAATTAAAAGACAAAATTCTTTGCGATACATACAAAGGGGCTTGTGAGTATTTCAAGTCTTTTTCACTAATTGCAAAGAATTCTTAATTTAAAAGGGATTTACTATGATACAAACAATTGACTTATATGACTTTAAAAATGCTTTTTCAGTAATGAATAGAAATAATCAATTTACTAATGAGGGTTTAGAGTGGTTATTTGATTATTGTGAGGGATTAGAGAATGATTTAGGAGAGCCTTACGAACTTGATGTTATTGGTTTATGTTGTGATTTTATTCAATTGAGTTATGAGTGCATAAATAGAGACTATAGATTAGGACTTGATGACAAAGATTTAAATCAAGGTGTTATTGATTTTTTATCAGATAACACTTTTATAGTTAACTACGATAATGAAACAGTATTATTTCAACAATTTTAATAAAGGGTTTACTATGCAAATTAATCAAGGAATCATAAAAGAATTGACGTATGAATATCCAAATATTCATTTAATACATTTAAATGACGGGAGAGTCATTGGGATAAATAGTGAATGTATTTGTTTATATAAAGATATGGATGATTTTTATGAATGTGGAACTAATGAAATACCAACTATTAATTTATTAAAGGATTAAATATGATTAATAAACCAGTAATAGGCTCAATAGGTGTAGATATGAATAGTGACGATACATTGTGTGAGATTGTGAAAATTGTTGACAATGTTATTGTTTATAAACAACTTAGAAAACCATTATTTTTCATGTGTAAGATTAGTGATTTTTGGGTTTTAATGTAATTTTTTAATGGCATCAATTAAACAGGGTTAATTCCCTGTTTTTTTGAACCTATTAGCGAAGTGAGTGCTCACTTATATTACATTAAAATCTAGGGTTATTGTTTGAAATAATTGGAATAATTTAACTATAAACTGTGTTTTCGCTAATTAATTCAATCATATGTATAAACCGATTAAAACGACCTATAAGCGATTTAAAACGATTAGACTACCTGAGTATAGGTTAACTATTTAAAACGATTGTAGGGCTTTTAAACGATTTTTCATGTGGTTTTAACCAGTACTGTACAAAAAAGACTGTAAATAAACCCTGTAATACTGAATACTTTTACAGTAATACTTGATAAAAAAATAGAAAAATGATGTATTTTGACATTTAGACCCCCCCGTTGAAAGTGAAGGGGGGTATCAATTTTTTACACTACCTCTAAATATTTGAGTACCTTTTCTGCTGCATCACGTTTCCAAGGCTTTTGCAATGGATCTTCATAGATTTTCTTCCATTCATAAACCTGGTAAGGCCACCTATCATCAAAATGAGCATTCTTTTCTACCTTAGATCCCTTTCCCTGGTCTAACCAAGAGTGGCATCTTGCACAAGCCCAGATTGAATAACAATCTTCTGCCTTCAGTCCTCTACCTTTTCCATGCGTCAGTTGATTTGAGTGTGCTGCAACTGTTGTTTCTGATTCACCTAGACAGTTATCTAGGGCTTGGAGTACACAGGGTTGGTTTTCTGCAAGTTTGAGTAAGTCTGGGTCTCTGTACATGAACTAATTCCTAATTGAATCTCTTCTGATCTTATTTGTCTGTCTATATAGGTTCTTAACCATTGCGAACCTCCCATGTCATTTACAAATTCTTTTTGTTTGTTAGTGAGTCTAATAGTTAATGTTGATTGTTTAGTTATTTCGGATTTAGGTCTTGGCATATCAAAGTCCTGCTTTCATCTCTGCACGTTTACTATACTCTTGTACTTTCCACACTTCTATCCTAGCTTTGGCAGCATCCAGCATCATCTTTAAATACTCTTCTTCAATAGTGTATTTCTTTATTTCTTCTATCTTTTCAATGTATGTATCATGGCTGAGTGCGTAGGCTTCCTTTGAGGCTACGCTTCCCGACTCTTCGTTCATCAGTATTGCTTTTACTGTCTTCAGTAAATGTTCCGACTCTATCCTGCTCCCCTTGGCTATCGAGTAAGCGTTTGCATTCTCCTGAATGAATGCTATCGCTTTGTGAGGGTTTATTGTTTCGATTGTTTCGTCCAAAGATGTTCTCCCAGTTCTTATTAAATGTTTCTAAATCTACTTCACTTGGTCTACGACCAGATCCTTTGCTCATTATTTCTCCAAAAAGGTTTTAGTTAATTGAATAAAGTTAACCAATCTTCTAGGATCTCTAGAATCCATCGACTCTAACAACCCTTTCAGTAACTCTTTCGAGGTTATAAGATCGTTTGATAGGTTTCTTAGGTGTTGCTCGAAATCCGTCTGGCTTACCTTGATACTTTTGTTTCCTGTTGTCGATTTTGATATCAGGTCTGCATGAATGCTCATAAGTCTCTCCTAGTTCATTAAACAATGTTGAACAGGTTGAACACCTGTAAAACTTCCTACTTCCATTTCTAATCGTTTCTATCATAAGTGCATATCCAAATATTTTTGAATTGCTTGTTGGGGTCTCACTTCTTGCGTAATCTCATATAGTAATCTTTTCTGCAAAGGGTTAAGGGTTATATACACTCTTCGTAAATCATCCTTTGGAGGTCTGCCTGAACCAGGACGTTTACCTCCTTTTGCTAATTTATGACCCTTTTCAAAGCGCATTTTTCTTTTTTAATTTAGCTTCAATGGCATTAGCAAAATCAAATACACCATTGGTTATATTTTTTCCAATACCAGGTTCAGCATCAAAAACTGCAAACCATTCGACTGATATTTCTTCATGTGTCAAACCTATCCATTCAGGCTTGACATATTTTTCAGCACAAGCAAGGCAATACAGCGCATAACCACCACCAACCCCACATTCATCGCACCCTTGTGGTGTGGTGTAAAGAGGCAATGGCTCAACGTCAATTGTTACTGGTGCGGTAACTGTTGTCGGCTTTGCCCAATAAAAACCGCCTTGCGGATTGAAATAAGCCACAGACTCACCTTGCTCTTGCTTTAGTGCTTCTTCTAGGTATTCAACAACTGATTGCAAATGGTCTGATAATGAGTCTTTGCCACAAAAACATCTGTTGTATTCGCCTTCATCATGGAGAAAGCAATTGTCTCCGTGTGGTCGCAAATTGTCTTGTGCGATTTTCATCGCCTCAATCGCTTGTTGCATTACTTCTTTAGTTTTCATTCTTGTCCCCTTGCTGTTCTATAAATGTTCTTTTAATAATTTCTATGGCATTATGGAATTGATCACTCACTTTACCAGTTGAAAGAGTCCTAGCCAACACAAGTGCCTCAAGTGCAACTGCTAACGCATAATCTTTAGTTAATTTTTCTTCTTTAGTCATATCAACTCCATATAAATACCCAAAAATGTTTTCAACAACCATCTTTGAAAAGCATTAGGCGGTTTTGGTATATAACTGTGAAAAATTATGTAGCTATCTTTGCTAAGTCTAAACTTTATATTTGGCTTAGGCGGTGAATGAAAAATCGTGTTATTCATTTTTATCCCTTTATCTACTCTAAATCTTCTTGTACAGTAACTTCTATATAACCTAGTTTACTATACTTTTTACACATAGTTAACCGAATTATTTGATTGTCGTCTAAATACACCACCTCATTCATTGCATCTAGTATTGCTTTAGCAAGATTATCAACGTCAGGTTTCTTTGTATGCTTTACAGATCCATTTAAATAGCCTTCTAATAGCTTTTTAGAGGTACTCTTGGGTATTGGCATACCAAACTCTAAATTTACTCTTACAGGGCTTTCTAAAGGCTCAGAGCTACCCATTGCCAAAACTGCATGATCTTTGATTATTTCCTCATAAACCCTGGTTTTAGTAGGAGTGTATGTAGATACAAAGTTACCACGCTTGGCATACCTTGGTCTACCCTTTGCAACAGGGTTTATATCAACTCTAAAGTGGACAATGAAAGTCATTAAAAACACCCTCTATTTGAAACTTAAAATCTTCTAATCTTTTGTAATACTGTTTGTCAAATTCAACATCAATAGCATCTTGTTCTTCTAGGGTATCAATTGCTTTCTCTATTAACTTCCATTTATGTGTACTGCTTTCACTCAGGTGATCTCTTAATGTTTTGATCGCTATTTGCTTGTTCATTCTTTAATCTTTCAATTTTTAGTTTAACTCTTTCACCCATTCCAGCAAATAGTTTACTTTCTTTTTGTTTCTGGCTTACTGCAAATCTGACGTACTCTTGCCAACCAGGTCTAAGAAATAGTTCAGCATACTTAAGCTCTAATTTTTCCATCTCAACATCAAATTGATCCACTTAAGATTCTCCAAGCTGTTGCTGCACATAATGGAACTTGTCCATTTCCAATGGCTTTAAGTCTGTCCACCCTATCGGCCATCCCATCAACCACTCTGTCCAAAGGGGGTTCAATTTCCCACCATTGGACAGACCCGATACTTGCTCCCCAAGATTCCCCTTTCCTCTGTCCCTTAAAGCATGACGTGAATCCTGTGCTTTTGGAGTTCCCCACATTTTTTTCTCTACAAAAAGAACCGCATCCGAAAGTTTTGCTCCATATGTCATATGTGGCTTGTTGACTCTGCGAGTTATAAAACTTCCTTTCTGAGTCATTTCTACTTGTTTCGATTGCTCCCCTCCCTCCACACAACCTACTGTTGGAGTTGGCCACATTTGAACTAATCTCCCTAGACCCACCGATCCATCTTTCCCGTTCTGATTGATCTTGCGAGGCATTCCCGTTGATGTCGTGTAAAACATATCGTTCTTCCCGATGACTGCGCCAGATGTCGCATCCGATGCCACGGCTGTTGGTAGCGAGAATCCAAATACGGTCTCGCTTGTGGGAAGCTCCAATGGAGTCTGCTCCCAACACACACCATTTTGCATCAAACCCCATTTCGGAAAGATCTCCAAGGACTCTTCCAAGTCCTCTAGAAGTGAGCATTGGACTGTTTTCCACGAATGCGTATTGTGGTTGTACTTCCCCAATAATCCGTGCCATTTCTCTCCACATTCCTGATCTTTCTCCATCAAGTCCATCTCCTTTTCCTGCGACTGATATGTCTTGACAGGGAAAGCCTCCAGATATGATTTGAGCAACACCTCTCCATGGTCTTCCATCAAAGGTTTGAACGTCATCCCAAATCGGGAAAGACGGGAGAACTTTTTCATTTTGTCTTGCGACAAGTACGCTTGCTGGGTAGGGTTCCCATTCAACTGCACAGACTGTTCGCCATCCGAGAAGTTTTCCCCCAAGTATTCCTCCACCAGCGCCTGCGAAAAGAGCCAACTCATTCATGATTCTCCTTTATCCTCAATGCTTCTTTAGCAAATGTTAAACATATAGGTCTTACTTGGATTCCTTGCTCTACCTTCTTTAATATATCTCTAGCCCATTGTTTACCATCGTAGAATATTTGTTCTTTTGATTCTTTGTAAATAGGAGAGCACATCTTAGCAAAGGTCTTAGCATCAGGTAATTCACCTTTTAAATTATTTAATCCAAACTTTATAAAATCTAATCTATCTTTAAATGTAGATAACTCTACTCTCCACTCTTCTTTATTTAAATTTTTAGTATTAAACCCTTTCTCTTCAAATCTAATAAACAACCTTTCTATAACTTTCATTTCCATTGAAGCACCCCACAACAGTAACCAATAGCAAAAATAGATATGGCAATTAAAGTAAATTGAATAATTATTTTTATTTTGTGAATTTGTTTTTCTCTTTTGTTTTCTTCAAATCTTCTGCGGTTCTCTAGGTCATCTAATCTTTGTGTTAGCACACCAAAATAACTTTCTGTACTAAGAACTTTGTTATCTGTAAGATTCATGCAACTCAACATATTTTTTAATTTAATATTTGTTGCTTTTAAATCTTCATTTAATCTTTTTAACTCATCATTAATTTGATCAAACTTTTCATAAAGCTCATCAACACAACCCTTCAAAGAATTTAACTTAATTTGAATATCTTCATCTTTATTAACCATATCTAAACTCCTTAATATATATATAACTATGCTTTTTGGTGGACGAACCTAGCCTTTCCTAGACAAAGGTTCGTCTTTCCTTCCATTCTGCTTTTCGGAGCCACAGAACCCGACAGTCGTTCGATGCTAGGGCACTATCTTCGCCACCCCTTGATGTTTCTCAGCATCTTCCCCACAGTACATCTATCCCCTCACTCCTGCGGTTACGTCCCACAAGTGAAGCGGTTATCGTTTTACCAAAGAAAAAGCCTCTTAAGGCTAATTCCTGGTGGAAACCTTACCGAATACAACTACCGAGTATTTGGTAAAGCAGAAATTAGCTTTAAGAGGCTCTAAACAGTTGTTTTCCACGACAACGCTTTTAGTATATACGATTAAGCAAGTATTTCTACTTTATCTTCAACTTTTTCTTCAACAGGTTCAAACCATTCAGGCTTAAGTAACATTAAAGATTTAATTCTTTGTGCAGGTACTTTGTTTTTCTTTTTCCATTTATAAGCAGCAACAACAGATAAACCTAGTATCTTTGCTACTTTATACATAGAACCTGCTCTTTTCTCTAACTCTTCAATACTGATATTGTCTATTTTCTTTGTCATCTATTTCTCCTAAAAGATTTAGTATACCATATTTACTAAACCAATTAAGATTAGCGTTTAAAGACTAATAAAGTATTAATTACAATTATTTTTATTACATTGTTGTAATTTGGTTAAATATTTACAACATACTATTGATTTAGTTAACCAATATAGTAAACTTCTTACATCAACAAGTAGTTGATTAACTTTTAAGGAGTCCACAAATGAGTAAGTTAAGAATAGATTATAGAGATCAGTATGTAGAGGTTTACTTTACTTATGACGCAGGTCAGGTAGGGTCAACAGATAGCTATGGTGCTAAGTATGAACCTGATTATTCAGAGTCAATTGATATTTATGAGGTTGTTTACCAAGGTGTAGACATTAGTCTAATCCTATCTGAGGAGGATATGCTAGAAATTGAAAATCTAGTCTGGGAAAAGATTAAACAATCACAAAATGAATATGACGGGGAATAACATGAGTATCAAAGATGAAGTAGATGCGTATAGAGAAGGTTTTGCGGATGGAAAACAGTTTGTACTAGACATGATTGCTCAAAGTACTAAACATAAGTTTGAAGATATAGCAGATTTAATAATCTGGATTAGACAACAGAAGGAGTCCCAAAATGAAGTTAAGTAATCAACAATTAGATGATCTGTCATTTAGTGATCAATATGCAGAATTTATCATGGATATACAAACAGTATGCAATGGTGATGTTCTTATTAAGTTAATGGAACGTGGAGACTATTGGGAAGAGTTTTTAGAATCATTGGGAGTAGAGCAATGAAAACATTTAACCAATTCTTTGAAGATTTAGGACAAATGGTTAACAGGGGTTTAGCAAGAGCTACAGACCCTGAGACATCAAAAGAAGCTGCACAGTCAGTAGATCCTACAAAGTTAGAACAAATCGTTCTGGACACGATTAGGAGCTTTCCAAATGGGTGTATTAGCCAAGACGTAGAGCATATGTTGGCTGAATACAGAGCAAGTTCTATTACTCCTAGATATCGTCCTCTGATGAAGAAAGGTTTAATAGTGGATACAGGAGAGAAACGACCAGGTTTCTCAGGTCGTAATCAAAGGGTAATGAAGGCAGTATGAAAATTGAAACAGAAGGACCATATAAATGGTCATTTAGAAAGAGATTAGTAAACTATTTTAAGGAGATCCAAAATGAAATTAAAGCAAGACTACGAAGATTTTATAGCTAAGAATTTGAAAGAATTCTACGGATTACATTATTGTGAACATTGTCTAGAAGCTCAGACAACCAATGAAGTTTGTTGTGGTCATAAGCACTTTATTGGATTTAGAGAATTTGATAGAGACACCCAACGTAAGATAGTATCAACAGAGTTTGATCGCTATGCGTGAAGAGTGCAATGAGGCGAAGAAATATTGTGGAATTAGGAGACACACAAAGTCTCTTAAGTCCGAAAATTTGTATCGCATTGTGTACAAAGGTATCATGAGATGTGACACTTGTGATACTGTTTATGAATATGAAGTAGTTAACCAACAAATAATTTATAAGATTAGGAATAAAACAAATGAACACATATCAGAAATTGAATCTAGCGAGGAGCAGGTTTCATCAGCAGAAACTGAAGAAGTCGGGGTTAAATAAGTTTGCAGGATACCAATACTTTGAGCTTGGAGACTTTCTTATTCCTGCTTTAAATATCTTTGATGAAGT
>Ga0208875_1000614_pt1 | contig 10741 bp, 13 predicted proteins | sample CryBogCBH25Aug08_FD_184612 | JGI IMG/M metagenome (GOLD analysis project Ga0208875, IMG submission 184612) | Freshwater microbial communities from Crystal Bog, Wisconsin, USA - CBH25Aug08 (SPAdes) (version 2) | ecosystem: Environmental > Aquatic > Freshwater > Lake | place: Crystal Bog...
TTTATCCTATAGAAGATATTGACCCATCCAATATTGATGACTGGTTACTTATACACAACCAGATGCACGAATCTTTAGCAACAATATTGGTTTTAGATAATCCGTTTCAACTATTAGACGCTGATATAAACAAAGAAGAAGATTTCTATGACTGGCTGGGGGTGCATCAAGATATACATACTCAAATAGCAAATGCGTTAGGAGTTAACTAATGGCAGCACCAGCAAGAGTCCTTGAAGGCGACAATATAGACCAACAGGCAGCCCAACTGCCACAAGAAATATCTCACTGGCAAAAGAGCAGTGACGGGAATATGTATTTGATTGATGATAAAACTGGAGCAGTTTTAGATACTCAATCAGGTGGAGGTTTTTTAAATCAAGTTCTTAACAACCCCGATGTTGTAGTCGCAATAGCTGCAGCTGCTGCAATACCCGGCATGGCAGAGGCTTTAGGTCCTTCTATCGCTTCTGCTTTAAACGTTTCTACTGCACTTGGAAATACTATTGCTGGAGCTACTTTGCAAGCAGGAGTGCAAGTGGCTGCGGGTGTTCCTGTTGACACTGCGATAAAAAATGCTGCTATCTCTACCGTTGTAAGCACAGGGGCTAATGATGCAGCAACATCTCTTATCTCTCAAGGAAACAATCCTGCTGCGGTAAATTCCATAACTTCTGGTGTAGCAGGTGCGGTACAAACTGCTGCCAACGGTGGCAACGTTTCTCAGATTCTTGAAAACGCTGGAGCTGGAGCTGCTGCTTCTTTGTCAGGAACTATTGCACAAAATGTAGGAGTAAGTCCTACTATGTCAAATGTAGTAGGAGGGACGGTTGGAGGTGCATTGCAAGCAGGTGGCGGGGCGATGGGTGCTGCTATTGGAGCAATTACAGGACTTGAAAAAGGAGTAATACCGCCTAATAGTGTTGCTGTTACTTTGCCAGATGGCTCAACAGGATACATGACAAACACAGGAGTTGTGTATAACAAAGACGGAACTATTAACCAAGGTTCTAGTGTTATACCAACACCAGGTGCACCTATTGAGATTGCAAATCAAATTAATAGTTTGCCTGTTAATCAAGGAGAAGTTCCTGTAACTGTTATCCAAGACATTCAGACAGCAGGTCCTGGTGGTGCACCTCCTCCTTTAGAGCCAGGCAGAATCAATATACAAAATGGTCAGTCATTTTTTACTTATTTAGAAGATGGAACATTAAAAAACATACCTGTATCTTTTACAGATTCGGGAAGAATGATTGCCAATTCTTTAACAGATGAAGCAATACTTCTGCAACAAGCTCAGAAATATGGCGTAAGCGGATTAAATTTATCGCAAAGTTTTTTAGATTATCTTGGTCAAGTTGCTGAGTCTCAGTACGGTGATATTGTTAAAAAAGTTTTAGGTCCTGGTTATATTACTCAAGCAGAAGGTGATGCGTTACTAGGCGGTTATAAACCAGAACAATTAAGTCAAATTGCACAACAAGCTAGTGAAGCAAATGCAGCAACTGACGCTACTGAACAAGCATCTAAACTTTCTAACCTGGTAAAAAGTATTACTAGCGCATTTAATCCTTCTGCGTATATAGGATTTTTATCTGCATTGGGAGTAAATATACCTAGCACTTTAGGTTTGGGTATTAGAGCAGGTTTATTTAGTTCAGATTTAAATTCTGGAGAAGACGCTCAACTTGCTCAAATTCTTAAAAATGCCGGTGTTTCAGGACCTTTTGACCCAGGAACGGGTAATGGTTGGGATTCCTCAACAGGATTAAATCCTAATATCCCTAATTATCAATTGCCAGATGTGACTGTTTCAGCAAGTCGCAATCAATACGTTATTGGCAACATTGACCCAGCAACAAACATTGCTCTATTAGTTGATTACAAAGGCAATACAACAATTGCCCAAGTTCCTCAAGGAAGCAATAAAGGCGACACAGTAGATTTTACTGACAAACAAAATCCAATAAATATTACTCAAAACCCTCCTTCACAAACTACAAAAACAAAGACGGATGCTAATATTTATCCAGGTTCTGTTTTACAACCTAAACAAACAACAGACCCAACGTTGCAACCTGCAACAGAAACAACGTTGCAGCCTGCAACACAATCAACAAATGCGTTGCCTCAAAACCTCACTCCTTCATCTCCTGGATACGGCTATTCACCCGCAAGTTTTAATGCGCCAGAAGTTTCTGCACCAGGTAAACCAGTAATTCCTGGTTCTACAACTCCCACAACTCAGGAAATACCAGTTGGACCAAAAAGCGAAGGTTCTTATGGTTCTACTTCCGCAGCCCCTTATGACCCTAATCTTTTTATATATGGAAATGCTCCAAAGGGATTAGGAACTATTCCGCAAGTGCTTCCTTTGGGAACTCAAGCCATATCTGGTCAGACACAAGGCACAAGTGGTGTTGCGGGTCAAGTCTCGGTAGAATCACCAGAGCCACAAAAGGCTGTTTGGAACACTCAATCATTAAAACTCAAATCGGATGCGGAACAACCAGGAAGTTCAAATTACGATAATTTGTCTACAGCATTAGGAATCTAAAATGGCAAAAACACTAAAAGACTTATCAAGATTTGGCACAGATGTGCGCCAAATAGCCAAATTATTGCAAAAGAAAGCTCCTCCAGGGCATAAATTAGCCTATATTAATGAGGAAGAAGCCGCTATTTTGAAGGCTAGAGGAGGCTCTGGACGCATTACTCCAGAAGGTATTCCGTCTTATGAAGACACTTATTATTCAGACCCGACTAGCGCACAAGGTATGCAACCAGTCTCAGGTGTACCTGCTCCATCTGATAATCAGCTTCCAGCAGAAACATTTCCTAGTGAGACACCAACTCCGCCCCCAGTAGAAACAATTACCCCTACTGGCAACGTGGATAATGTGCCTTTGCAAGAGCCGGTAAAGGTTCAAGGAGGAACAACTGGGACTATTCCGACAGTAAATGTTCCTGCACCTCCTGAAGATTTAACACCTTCTACACGTTTTTCTGCAATAACTCCTCCAAGTCAACAATTGACACCAGGAGCAGAAGCTGTTGCACCTACAGGAGAAAAACCTACAAAACCAACAGACCAGTCTAGTTTATCTAAATATCTGACTAGCCCAGAGTTTGCGGTTCGTGGAGCTAGTGGACTTGCACAAGCTCTTATTGCTGCTAATCAGGCAAATAAAGCTAGACAGTCTGCACAGCAAGCAAAAACAGAAACACAAGCGTTAGCCACACCTTATCAACAACAAGGTCAGCAACTACAACAGGCTGCTCAACGTGGAGAACTTACTTCACAAGGTCAACAAGCTATTCAGGCAGCACAAGCACAGGCAGCACAGTCTATATCAAACAGAGGCGGTGTAGGCGGTATGCAAGCCACACAACAAATAGAAAACATGCGTCAGAGCCTGTTACAGAACCAAATGAATCTTGGATTGCAATTGCAACAAGTTGGCGATAAGATTGCTCAAGGAGCTATACAAGCTGGTGTACAGGCTGACCAATACATCAACACACTTACGTCTAATTACGCTGCAAATATAGCTAGAACGGTAGCGGGTGTAGCTCCAGCTACTACGACAACCACTGCGGGGAATCCAAAATGATTGCAACATCAGACGTATTAGCGGGTACACCTTTTAGCATTAATACTTTGCCTATTAAGGCTAGTCCTACGCCTAAACCTGCCCCTGCACCAACAACTGCTCCTGATTTAGAAGCTCAAGAATTAGAGGCGTATAAACAAAAAGGTCAATTAGCAGAACTTAAAGATGAGGCAGTTCTTAAAAAAGAAAAAGAAACGGCAGAAGCTCAAGCTAAAACAACTGCAGATTACGCTAAAGCCGTAACAGAAGACCCAACTCGTAAATTGTTAGGCGAGAAAGTAAAAGAACGTGCAGATACTACTTTTGTGCCAACAAAAGAAACTGCTGCAGATATGGGTCTGTTGTTTACTTTAACTAATATTGTTGGATTTATGATTGGTGGCAAAAGCAAAGGTAATGCTCAACAAGCCATGTCTGCTATGAACGGGATGCTAGAAGGTCATCAAAAAGGCAGAGAAGACTTGTACAAAAAAGAAAAGGCTATCTTTGAAGAGAATACTAAAGCTCTTGACAAGACTATAGAGGCGTTGGATAGACAGTTTAAAGAAGCCATGCAGATATATGCCGTAGATAAAGAAGCGGGTATGGCAAAGGCACAATCTGCTATTGCGGAACACAACGCAACATTCTTAGGTGATGCTCTTAAAAAGAATGGTTTAGCTTATTCTGCTGATTTACTTGCAAAGGCTGTTGCCCAGAAAGATAAAAAAGAATTGGCTATGCAAAAGCTAAAACAAAGAGAAGAAGACATAAAAAGGCAAGAACGTCAACACAGAGAGAATATTGCATTAAGAGAAAGAGAAGTTGCATTAAGAGAAAAAACTGCGGAAGGAAAATTATTAAAGTCAACAGATGATGTGCAAGCTGATTTGCAAGCTAGAGGAGTTAATATTGCCTCCGCTAAAGACAGGGCAGAAGTTGCAAAAGTTGTTTCTTCTATGGCTGAATTAAATTCATTAAGAAATGACGTTATCAACAATCCTAATCTTATTGGTAGACAAGGACAAATTCAACAATTTACAGACAGATACATAAAGTCATTAAAAGGGGAAGCCCCTCCTTTAGATGAATCAAAAGTTGCACAAGCAGACCAAGAAGCATTGTTATTTTCTAAAAAATATGCTTCTATGCTCACACGTTATGAACAAGCGTTGGCTGGTGGTTCTCGTGGATTTACTGTTGCATTTCAGAAACGTTTTAACGATTTGTTATCTCAAAATCAATTTAATGCTCCGTCAATTACAAGATTGTTTGATGATATGTCTCACGAAATTGCAGCAGGAGCTAGACAAAAAAGTAATAAATTAACTTATGGAACATTGGAAGACATGGCAACCAACTTCCAAAGCGGGTTAGAAGAACCAAGAACAACAACAGCTCTAGCGCAACCATCAGAGAAAACAATTCCTACGGAAGCGGATAGAGAAAGAGGTCGGTCTAGCGAATCTTCTCGGCAAAACTTTATTAGACATTTTGGAGTAGAACCATAATGGCTGACTTTGACTGGGATAAACCCGAAACAAAACAAACATCAGATTTTTCTTGGGATAAACCTGAGTCAAAAATACCTACTGGTTCAGACCGAACTGTTCCATTAAAAGGAGAGTTGGCAGGAGAGCCTAAGTTTTTAGAAAAGGCTGCTATGTATGCTTCAGCCGTTCCTGCAGGTGGATTGGTTGCAGGAGGGTTAAAAGCTGCATCGGCAGGAACTCGTTTTGCACCTTACGCTGCTCAACTTGCTGAGACTTTAATTCCTAAAAGTTTAGGTGCTTTAACAAAAGCTACGGCAGGAGCTGGGGCTGTAGGAGCTGGAGCAGAGGGAGCTAGGGCTTTATCTGCACAACAAGGTGCGTCTCCGCAAACTCAAGAGTTAGTTGAAATGGGTACAGGATTAGGTCTTAGTGGACTGGGAAGTATTCCTGGATTGGTTAGAAGCGGAGCAAAATCTTTGTTAGGTATGCCTACTCAAACTGGAGAAACTATTGCTAGAGAGGCAGAGAAACTAGGATTTAAATTGTCTCCTGCGCAAGTGCGGGCAGAAGAACCTGTTGCGTCTAAGGGAGCTACTTTTGCTGCCGAAAAAAATCAAACTTTAGCAAACAAATTAGCTTCCAAAGGAACTGGAAAAGAAGTTAGTGAAATTGATTCTAAGTTTATTGGTGACAGATTGAAAGATTTGGGTGGTGATTTTGATGCTATATATAAAGGCAAAACTTTTAATATAGACAAATCTGCCATAGATGCTATTAAACAAATTAGCGACATGGAATCTCAATTACCAACTGCGGTAGGTATTTCTCCTGTTAAGCAAGTTGCGGATGACATTCTTAGAAATTATCAAGCATTAGCGACAAGACGTGGTGCTCAACCTAGCACTTTTAGTATTGATGGAGAGGCTTTGCAAAGATTAAGAAACGCATTGACTCAAAAGGCTAGAAGCACGTCAGCGACAAATGCAAGAGAAATTTATAACTTGGTTGATTCTGTTGACGAGTCTGTAGCAAGGAATCATCCCAATGTAGCTGAAAAGCTAAGTGAATTAAGACCGCAATATAGAAATGCCATTATCTTAGAAGACTTGTACAAGCAAGGCGGTATTCATCAAGGCAATATTAGCTTAGATAGGCTAGGAAATATGCTTAGAACAGACAGAGGTGTTGTTAGACGTAGTGAAAAAGATATTGATAAATTAGGTGAAATTGGTCGAGAAATGCAATTAAAAGCCATGTGGGAGCAATCTGGTTCACGCACTACACCTGGAACAGATGTTCTGAAATCCGCATTAGGCACTGGTTTAGGCATGGGAGCAACTGGACTAGGATTAAGAAGCCAGTCTGCTCGTGCTCTACAGCGTAAATTAACTCAGCCTGTGGCAGAAGGTACTTCGATTGCTGCTCCTGCCGTAGTTTCTTCAGTTGTTGGTCAACGTAAACGCAAGGAGAATAAAGATGCCACTCAAGAAAGGTAAAGCCCGTGAAATCATTTCAAAAAACATTAGCAAACTCACAAAAGATGGTGGTCGCCCCCGTAAACAAATTATTGCTATCGCTTTGTCAACGGCTCGTAAATCCAAAAAGCAACCTAAAAGAAAAAGCAAAAGAAGCAGTTAATTTAGGATTTAAATTATGAGCGACAAAAAACCTAATCTTTCTGTTGGCAGGGGTGAAAAGCAGTCTGTTTCCAAGGGTGGTGGACTTACCGCCAAAGGCAGAGCTAAGTACAACAAGGCTACTGGGAGCAATTTAAAAGCTCCACAAAAGTCTGGACCACGCCATAAATCATTTTGTGCCAGGTCTAAGAGCTGGTCTGGAGAGCGTGGAAAAGCGGCTAGACGTAGATGGGGTTGCAGATGAGCAAGAAAAAAGCCGATAAGGGAATCAATCCAGAGCTTGAGAAGGCTATTTCTGAACTTCTTAAGTCTACTATGATTGACCCAACTGCCTCACTCACTGACAAAACAAAGATTATTGACCGGGCACTCAAGCTAGAGGCGTTGAAAGCTAAGTTTTCTGATGATGAATGGGGCGCAGGTTTCCTCATGGATGAAGATGAAGACGATAAATAGATTTGATGATATGATTATAACCTTTCAAGATAAAGGGGTAAATTATGGATTCAATAGCATTAATACGTCTAGCATTAGAGGTCATCTCAGACAGGCTTATCACGATTTTGGCTCTAGGCATGAGTTGTGGTCTAGCTTGTTACACGATGTGGGCAGGGGATTGGACAAGGGTAGTGACATTAGGTATATTCGTAGTATTCAGTTATCTGGTAGTAACCAACAAGGAGAGAAGTAATGCCAAGCAGCAACAGACAAAATCAGTGGACGAATAAAAATTCGTACGAAAATGGAAACATGGCTAACTCTAAACACCAGAGACCCCATGAAGTCAATCAACAAATAGCAAAATCTACTAGACCTCAACTTCCTAGAGATGGAACTATGGGTGCAGAGCGTTGGACTCCTGGCACTTTGCCAAAAGGAGGATTTCGTTCTGTGTTTGATTTTTCCGGAACTCCTAGTTATGACACTAAAAAATCACCTACATCTGGTGCTGGTAAGAAGGTGTACTAATGGCTAATAATATTCCTTTTCAAAGTATGGGAAAGACGTACAAGGCTAATGCTACTACGTCTACTCAAACCATAACAATTACACCAGATAGTCCCTGCAACCAAATATGCGTTGCTAATCATCAGCCTACTGGTGCTACTGGTTATCCTGTTTATTTTAATGTTAGTGCAAACGCATCAATAACTTGCACAGCTCCAGCAAACGGTTCTCCGCAATACGCTTTAGTATCTGTACCAGGAACAATTAAAGTGTTTACCGTACCATACCAATTTAGCCCGTCTAATCCTTTGTATATTGCTTTTATTGGTGAGTCAGCTTCAGAGTGCTACTTTACTCCTGGAGAGGGTTTATAGACCCGTTTACGTTAGCGATGATGGCGTTCTCTGCTGTAAAAAGCGGAGTTGCTGCCTATAAAGAAATTAAATCTACGGGCGGTGAAGTCGTCAAGATTGTTAATGAGTTAGGTGACGCTTTAGGTTCTTTTTTTGACCATCAAGACAAAGCAATAAAAGCAGATGTTGAGTTAAAGAAGAATCCACCTAAAGGCAAATCTCTGCAAGCTATTGCGCTTGAGAATGTACTGCGTAGAAAACAATTAGAACAAGCAGAATACGATTTGAGACAAATGTTGGTATATGAAGCTCCACCAGAGCTGGGCGCAGTATACAGTGAGTTTATAGAAGAAAGGTCAAGACTCATTTTAGAGCAAGCCCGTTTAGACAAAGAAGAAAAAAAAAGGAACAACTCAGGATACACCAAAGGCGTATTCGGGCGGGGCAATTTAAAGTGGGAGTCGCAATCTGTATTGCTGTTTTTGTCGTTGCGTTTACCATTGGCGGTTTGATGTACCAGATACATCTTTGGACAGAAGAGCGAAAGAAAGAAGAACGTTGGTATATTAAGTTCCACAGGACTTTTGAAGAAAATCCTAAAGAACTAGAGTGTTTTAAAATCTTTAGAGAGACTGGTTATTTACCTAAATTTTGTGAGGATTAACATGGATTGGCTAAAAACTATCGCACCAACTATTGCCACTGCTCTTGGTGGACCATTTGGCGGTCTTGCCTATGAAGCAGTATCTAAAGTTTTAGGTGTATCACAAGATGATGCACAAAAGATGCTTTCAGATGGCAAATTAACTGCTGAACAAATAGCATCTGTGCAACAAGCTGAAATTGCTTTAAAAGCAAAAGCGCAGGAACTGGGGTTGGACTTCGAGCAACTGGCGGTAGCAGACAGAAAGTCAGCCAGAGATATGCAGCAAAGTACACACTCATTTATTCCACCCGTCCTCGCTATATTGGTCACCGTAGGGTTTTTTGGTATATTGGTAGGATTGATGATGGAAACGTTCAAAACATCAGACGCACTACTTTTAATGCTCGGTAGTTTAGGAACTGCTTGGACAGCCATCATGTCTTTTTACTTTGGTAGCTCTGCAGGTTCACAAGCCAAGGATGCAATGCTTCACAACTCAACACCATCGGAGAAAAAATGATTAACTCAAGAGACTTAAATGAATTACTTCCAGAAGTTAAAACAAAGGTCGAAAACTTCATTGCCTTATGTAAAGATGCTGGAATTGACTTACTCATTACATCAACTTACAGAGATAACGAAAGCCAAGCTAGTCTCTATGCTCAAGGTCGCACTGCACCTGGCAAAATTGTTACTAACGCTAATGCTGGAGATAGCTATCATAACTATCGTTGCGCTGTTGATGTTGTACCCCTGGTAGATGGCAAACCAGACTGGGACGGCAGCCATCCAGTATGGCAAAAGGTTGGTGAGCTGGGTGAACAGGCAGGACTAGAGTGGGCAGGTAAGTGGGTTCACTTTAAAGAGCTTGCTCACTTCCAATACGCTGGAGGATTAACCATAGCTCAGTTAAAAGAAGGAACACAAATTGTCTAGTACACCTAAAGCAAAACGTGGTCTCTACTACAACATTAATAAGAGAAGAAAACTAGGATTACCTGCAAAACGTCCTGGTCAAGCAGGTTACCCAACAGCAAAAGCATTTCGCATGGCAAAACGCACTGCCAAAAAACGATAATTTCTCAAAACGGATTTGACCGCCCACCCACCAGAAAATTTCGATTTTCCAATTACCAGGCGTTAGAATTAAGCAATTTGTGTAATATTGTGGGGTTTTCTTGTAAGCAATAAGCTAACATTGAGAATCCTGAAAACTTTTGCAAGTTATTTACGTTGCCAAAATATATCTTTTTTGACTTCGCTAATGCGATTAAATCGGTCAAAACGTCTAAATTCATTTGATATTGGTCTTCATGGTGCATGTGATGCAGCGGTGAGCCATCATTATCTTTAAAAGTAGACAGTCTAATGATTTCATTATCTGGCAACCATTTTTTAGCTTCGTCAAACATTTTAAAGTCATCACTGCACAAGACTATTTTTTTACCTTTTACCTCTTCCTTCATTTTTGTAAACAGATACTGGTAATCCATTTTGTAATCTGTGTTTCTGATGTGCAAACCCACATAAGAACCTAAATTCTTGATTTTGTTTTTAATGTATTCTTGAACTTCTGGTTTGAAAACCAAGCCATCTAAACAAAATATAGATAAAAACTCGCCTTCCCAGCACTGTTCGTGAACAAGCACTTCTTCTGTATATTCTGCGTTGTGATTAAAAGTTAACTTTCTTTTACTAACTTCTTCTATGAAGTTACTGTGCATAGAGCTGTATTTAGAAATGTAAGAATCTAGTTCACCTGCAACAGCTGACGGATGGCAAGTTAAATTGTTAAGTTCGTTATATTTAGGCATAGCCTTGATAACAGCAGGTAGTCTGGTATCAAAGTATTTCCAAAAATTGTCGTGTAGCCCTGAATCTGTGGAATCTATAAGTAAATATCTATTGTGTTTTTCTGCGTAACGCCAACATTTTTCTACTTCACAAAGAATGTCGTTTAATCCGCCTCTAGGTTTACAAAGAACGTATTTCATGGTCTTTTCCAAAAAAATTGATAATCCATAAGAATAGGTTGAATACCAACCACTCCCAACCACTGGTAAATTGC
>Ga0208875_1000616_pt1 | contig 10674 bp, 11 predicted proteins | sample CryBogCBH25Aug08_FD_184612 | JGI IMG/M metagenome (GOLD analysis project Ga0208875, IMG submission 184612) | Freshwater microbial communities from Crystal Bog, Wisconsin, USA - CBH25Aug08 (SPAdes) (version 2) | ecosystem: Environmental > Aquatic > Freshwater > Lake | place: Crystal Bog...
AAAAGATCGTTTAGAAACTCGGCTTCACCTAGAACTGATGGGTTTTATCGTTTATGACACCCCAACAGGTAATGAAGCAAAAGAGATATTTGAACAACGAGATTTCAATTTGGTACTCATCCACTTTTCAACAAATCCGCTTCAAAGTTTAGAACTCTGTCGCTGGGTTCGATCTGAGTCCAACGTTCCTATCATCATGATGACAAAGCGCGGCGAATTAGTAGATGAGCAGATGGTCATGGCTGCGGGCGCTGATGATTATGTTTCTAAACCTATCGATAGCAAAATCTTGAGTTCGCGCATCGTCCAACAAATTCGGCGCGGAAGAGGTCAACGATCACCGCGGGCAAATATCTTGGTCTGGGGAACGATGAAGATGGATCTTAGTAACCACGAATTTAGTGTGGGCGATAAGGAACTTCACTTAACTAATACAGAATTTCAATTTCTACAATTGCTTATGGAGAACCCGCAACGCATATTTACGCGGAACCAAATACTTGAAGCTATAGGGGTTATGAAGGGCGTGGGCAGCAACCAGCTGGTTGACACCCACGCCAGTCGACTTCGTAAGAAGATCCGTGAACACGGGGGTCCAGAAGTCATCAATGTTATTCGTAGCGTCGGATTTAGACTTGTCGATTCTCCCCATGGAGAACCACAAGATTAATATCCGGGCAATTAAGTTCTAGCGTCCTTTACCGGGATTGAGTACACCGCTTATAGGGACGATGCTGTTAGCAGGAAAGCCTCCACGTGTTGCATGTTCACGAATTGCTTCTTCGGAGGAAGCATCATAGATGCAGTAAATCTTGTCGCCTGCTGCATAGCTTTCTACCCATTCGATGGCAGCACCTTCCGCGTGCATCGCATCGAGGACTCCATTGCTTGCCTTGGAAATATTTGCAATATCTTCTTCACCCAGAGCTCCAGCTCCTGGGATCTCTCTTTCGATGATGTATCTCTGCATGATCGCGCCTTTCATGTTGAGGGTGGGTGCGATAAGAGTGCTGGAAATCGAACGGCGAGTAAATGGATTTCAGGTACTAATCCTGAGGTAGGTATACCGTTCCCGTTCACCTTCGTGCCATACTCTCAAATATGCGTCATCTCTTCCTCATCCCTGGACTCGCTTGTGCAGCCCTCGCGGGAGTTTTTCACATATACATCTTCTACTTGGAGAGCATCGTCTGGACAAAGCCGCAAACGTGGAAGAGTTTCAAAGTGGCCTCCCAAGAGAGTGCAGAGATCATTCAACCGATGGCTCTCAATCAGGGTTTCTACAATCTATTTCTTGCGCTCGAAATCCTGAGTGGATTTATACTTCTTCCGTCGCATTCCACAATTGGATACGCGCTACTGATCTTTGCCACAACATCTATCTCTGCTGCGGCAGCGGTGCTGCTTATGAGTGTAAAGGGTAGCCAGAGAGCGGTTCTACTCCAAGGAGCTCCGGCTCTAGCTGGACTAATACTTACAACCGTCGGTCTACTTATTAAATAAGACCGAGTAACTTTTCGGCGCTCACAACCGTCGCGAAGGAACCATCAATCGCCGCAAGATAAGCAGCCTGAACTTGAGCAGCCGAGACTTCTTTATCTTCAAAGACTAAATTTCTGGTGGCACATGCATCACTGACTAGTGTGACGTTAAATCCCAAGTCATTCGCCGCTCTGACCGTGGTGTCAATGCACATATGAGTCATCATGCCAACGATTGTTAGTTCATCCACAGTTAAGCTTTTGAAAAGTTCTAGCAAATTTGTTTCTCTAAATGAATTGGGGAAATGTTTAACAATCACTGCCTCATCATTTACAGGAAATACCAATTCATTGATTTCCACTCCCCAGGTATTGGGTAGGAAGAAAGTTGCTTCCCGACTTCGGGCAACGTGCTGTACATGCACGACTGGATCTCCCGATTTTCTAAAGCTCTCTTGAATCAAAGCTGCCTGCTGCGCAGCCTCCACGCTTCCCACCAACTCCATCGCCCCGCCGGGGAAATAGTCGTTTTGTATATCGATTACAAGGAGGGCTTTGCTCATGCCCCAACTGTAATGCGTCAGTGATTATGAAGAAGGTTGCAGAATAGTGAATTCGGGCTGGATCCGAATTTTGAAACCTAGCTTTTCATAGAGCCGTATCGCATTTACATTATTTGCACCTGTATGCAGAAACGGCTTCATCCCATCATCTTGGATTCCTGCAGCTACTGCCTTTACGAGTTTCGCGGCATAGCCCCGTCCGCGGAATTCTGCATCCGTGCATACCGCGCTGATCTCTACCCATCCCGGTGGATTTAATCTGCGCCCAGCCATCGCCACAAGTTTTCCCTCTTGGCGGATACCCAAATATCCCCCGAGTTCAATGGTGCGTGGAAGGAATGGTCCAGGCTCTGTGCGCGCAATGAGTTCCAACATCTCTGGAACATCTGCAGTTGTTAATGGAATTAATTCAGAATCATGGACCCCAACGACGTTCTCTCCAGTCATCTGAATCCCTGGAAATTTTTCTACGATTCTCCAGCCGCGGGGTTCATTCACCGATTTTGAAACAACTATCGCAACTCCGGTTTCACCGATCAACTCACGCAGGTCTTCCCATGCCTCAGGATTAGATACGTCGACAACCGCATTGAATGGCGAGATATCTACGGGATATCGGCGGGCCAAGCCATTTACCTCTGCAAAATGAGCGTGTGGCCCGTTCAGCGAATTCCAGCCTGCCTGATCCAGAATATGACCAGCGCTCCCAGCCGTACTTTTGCCCAAATCCACGATTCCCCGATTCACGAGCTAAGAGTTCTCTTTGAGTTTCCCGACCATCTGCCTAAATCTTATGGGGATGTAACTCCGAACGCCTACCTTGCTCATACACAAGGAGGTGTGCCCGTGAACCAATTTATACGAATGCTATTGCTCTCGCTGACCGCCATAACGGCATTTGTGATCGAGGATACCTATGTATCGAATGTTGAACGCGACGTAATTCGGCATCCCCACATCGATCGATTCCTCCGATAACTCGGTTCAAAGCCCTCTCACAATGAAGAATGGCCCAGCAGGCTATAACCGCTCGTAATAAAAGAAACCAGTATTTTCTGGGTATCCGAGTTTGGCGGGAGTTAGATCGACTTTAACCTCGCGAAATTCAGGTGCGTGCGAGGCCATCCAGTCGCGGTGATCCCGATACCGATTGTGCTTCGCCATTTTCTCTAGCTGAACTTCAGTTGCAGTATTGAAAATTCCGAGGTACTTGTGGGTGCTTGCAACCAGATTCGCCATATATTTTAAATATCGAAAATCTTCCGTGAGATGCAAAATCACATCCATAGATAGAGCGATATCACTTCGAAGTGATTCTGTGGGAGTGAAATCGTCGGGATCGTAAGCGATGAAATCTTTACTTGCATCGTTGGCAAATTTCACTTTTAAGTTCTCGATAGCAACTGGTGAAACGTCCAGGCCAATATATTTCTCCACTTTAAGAAGGCTCAATTGATTTCCATCGCCACTGCCATACTCGATTGCGCTGGCGATATTGTTGTTAGAGATAAAGCTATTGAGTGATGCTGCTTTAAAGTCCGCGAGTGCTCCATAGGAGCCAGCGCCACTGTTACCGCCAGAGGCGTAGCGGTTTCGCCAATACTCTGCAGAGTCGAAGCCCATTTCGAGACTATAACCCTAAAGTATGGCGTTCTGTTTGAGGAAAGCCCCGAACAACACTGAGAGTTTGGATTCGATCGGATAACTGGTGTGGTCTAGGTCTTTGTAGACCATCGTGTTTCCAATAATTGCGGGGCAGGCAACTTGCTTGTAACAGAGCCAATCCCGACTATCGATGAAGAGAGCGCCAGCCGCTAGCGCGGCATTGGACTGTTTTGAAACCGTCGCTGAAATACCCGCCCCATTGGCTTGGCACATGAGATCCAGATTTGATTGGGCATCGACACATTCTGAGATCGGCTTAGGCAACTCTGGGGTTACCCCCAAGACGATGAGTTGTTTGGTGGCCGCCTTGATCGAAGTTAGTTCCTGTTGGTAGAGCGACCAGAAGAGGGCTTCGTGAGTATTTTCGGGATAGACCTTGCCACCCGTCTTAAATGACATTGTTGGGAAGAGACGTTCTGAGACGACCACAACGCTTGGATTCATCTTTGCTAGAAGCACTTTGAGATCAACGTGATACAAATTGCAGTCATACACCTTGTCGAATTTGTGATCGATACCATTGAGATTTGGAATCATGCACCATGGCATAAAGAAGGAATAGATGGTCCAGCCCGATTTAACAAATGGTTGAGTGATTGCCCGCTGCCACATCCGGGCATGTGAATTACCAATAAAGAGGGCAATTTTCGGACCTGTGCCCTGCTTGCAGATAGCCAAATTCTTAATCTCTGCTACCCCAAATATTGATGCTTGGTGAGTGCAATCAGGATTGCGCCAGGTGTCATAACTTTGCGTGACCTCAAAGCTTGGATTCAATCCTTTTACGGTTGCGGTGAAGGTGCTATCGAGGATCTTCTGGCTCCACTTTTGAAGAACCTTGGAATAGGGGTCAACTACTACGGGAGAAGGTGTTTGGGAAGGGGCTGGGGTGTAGGTAACTGATGTTCTTGGCATCGATTTATGTGTAGAAAGATTCGGAGCAATCCAAAAACCAAGAGCGAAAAGGATCAGTGTGAGCAGCGAGGTTAATGCAATTTTCCAGCTTCGCAGGCTAAGCATTGAAAGGAGTGCGCGGGCGTTAACTTTCTCATTTCGCCAGTGTTGTGGGATGGGAATCTGCCGAATCGGTTGCTCTACTAATTTAAAGGAGAGAATCGAAAGTAGAAGTGAACCAACAATAACGAGTAATTTTCCTGGAGCAGTTTTCAAAAGATGAGGATGAGTTGCGCTTAATAGAACGATTATTGGCCAGTGCCAGAGATACAGTGAGTACGAGATTCGACCCAATCCCTTGAGCACCCTTGTACCCAAGAATCGGGAGACAGGGTTATAAGAATTGGTGCCAGCTAAAATGACGAGTGCCGCGCCGATTACTGGCGCTAGCGCCGCATACCCAGGAAAATTGGTATTGGACGAGAATGCGAGTGTGGAGAATGCGAAGAGTCCAACCCCTGCCAAGGCAATAACTGTTTGGAATCTGTAACCCAATCTCATAGGGCGATCGAAAGTCGTTACGGCCAGGAGGGCGCCCACACCGAGTTCCCAAGCCCTGGTAAGTGAGGAGAAATATGAGCTTGCGGGCGAGGATGTGGTCTCAAAAATCGACAAGATAAATGAGCTGAGAACGATAAGTGAAAACATCGTCCTGATCCGAAATTTCCAACCGATAGTGCTAGGGAGGAATTTAAATCGAGTGAGATTGATAGCAAGAATAAATAGCGCGGGAACGATCAAATAGAACTGCTCTTCAACTGCTAATGACCAATAATGTTGAACCGGCGAAGTTGCAGCACCCTGCTGAAAATAATCTGTCGCAATTCTAATAAAGTGAATGTTGGCCCCAAAGAGCGCTGCCCATATTGAGTCATTTAAAACCGCTTTAGCGCGGATTGAATTGAGGAGAAGAAACGAGGCAATTGTCGTCGCCGTCAAGACAAGGAAAGAGGCCGGAACGATGCGCTTCACTCGGCGGAAATAGAAAGTTCTTAGCGAAACCCATCCTGTACCAGGCTGAGCGGATTCCTTCTTCGCAAACTCCGAAGTTATTAACCCCGTTATTAAATAACCGGAGATAACAAAGAAGATATCAACGCCAACAAAACCGCCTTTGAATCCCGTAATTTCTAGGTGCGAAAGGATTACCAGAGTGACCGCAATGGCACGGAGGCCTTCAATATCCGGGCGGAATTTCACGTAGTAAGAGTATTGCCTTCAAATCTCTAATTTCTAGAAAGAAATAACTATTTGAGAGTTGCCGTAACGCTTGCTTGCGACTCAGTGAACTCATCAATAATGGCTTGGGCATTAACATGCCAGATACCTGCGGCCGGTAAGATTCCGTAGGCCATGAAGGCATTTCCGTATCCAACCAATTTAACGTGTAGATCGGTTATTTTTAATTTTGCATTAGAAAGATAAACGTCAACACTTTTAGGTTTCATCTTCGACTTAGGATCTATGAAAACCATGATCATATTCGGATTTCCCGGAATGACCCTCTGTACCGTAAAGGTACCGTGTTCTCCATTATCGAATGTCAGTGGGACATCGGTATAGGAACTATTGGAACTTATGCTGCTCGTGCTTCCCTTGTTTAATTGGGAATCAAGAAGCACCTTGGGAGGTGTATAAGAAACCATAATCGAGGTTGCCAAAAGAACGAGGCAGAGCACAACAACTTCAAAGAGGAGGGTCCACCCAATTTTGAACTCTTCTGTTACCAACATTTTTCTTCCAGCGAAATGGTGAAAAGCACCTATTCCTAACGCTAGAAGAAGTAGCCCTATCTTGACGATGAGAAATATCACCCAAGAGGTATGACCTGGATAATGCAAAGGCAAGAGAAGAAAGATGGAAATTATTGAACCAAACAGCGCAACGCAGAGAATGCTGACGGTACTCACTACTCGCGTGAGTGCGTATTGTTTCTTGGTCCGGTTAAGAAATAAAGCCACGACCGAACCAGACCAGAAAAGTGCAAAGATTAAGTGAAAGGAAGATACATAGCGAAGTATGGAAGGATCTGTAATATCTAAGGGATGACCTTCAAAAAGCGCTTGTGAAGCAAAGCTGATGCTTATTAGTGAGATCAATATGGTTTTCTGCTTTTTAGATTCTGAGAACACTTGAGAAAATTTCTCACTCCTCAGATTGCTCAGGACAAGCGCTAGGTTAATTCCAAAAAGAGCGATGGCTAATAAGGAAATTCTGCTACTGCCGCGGAGCATGTATTCGCTTCCTAATGATAGGTAGCTAGATATAAGTCTTATTACGGAAGCGAGAATGACGCTCGCCGAAGCGAGCAAGAAAATTTTGATTTTGCCAGCGAGTACGGCTCCGAAACTGATGATGATAAAAATCCAAAAGAGCGCCTGTATCATTTCATCGAAGGGAGAGGAACTGGATTGTTGCTTAACTGTGGCGGCTGCGACTCCTACGCCGAAACTAAAGGCCCCGCCCACCAGATGACCATCATGACTAATGACTTTCCAGGAAACGATATAGCTTCCCTTTGCGAGTTCGTGAGCTGGGAGAAGAGTGACCGTTCCTTCGCTGGTTGTTGAATCAAAATGATAAGAGAAGGAGAAATTTTCTTTCAAGCCAACAGTGCTAACAATCGAGAATTGATTCGAAGTAGTTCTTACATCTTCACCCCACGTAAGTGTGACTTGCTTAGGTGGAATTTGGGAGGAGGAGCCGTCTAATGGATAAGTTGCGATCAATTGGGCGTGAGCTTGCGCAAAGCCAGTACCGGATATTAAGAAAGCAACGATAAAGCCAAGAAAAGCAACGCTGGCAAGGGTGGTTTTCACACCTTTGACGCTAATAGTCGCTTCTCTTGGCTTTAGCATATGGTGACTTTACTTCAGGTTAAGTACAGCCAGAGGGTGAGCGCTCATCGCTGGGTCGCTACCGTCAGCTGGACGTGGTTGAATCCATTGAATTGTTTGTCCTCCGGTGCAGCTTTGCACAGCAGGCCACTTCAATTGGGTTCCTGGCTTCGCAGGTGTCTTTAACTTGAACTTCATATCCATGGCATTTGGACCCATATCAGGTCCTGCTTGTGTTGCAGGTCCTTTAATGTCTAAATACGATTTGGTGCCAATTTTTACGATGCTTTCGGTCCATGTCTTGATGACAGAACCATGTTGGAAAACACCAACTGATTTAAAAGTGCTGGTATCAACCGCCGAAGGAATCTGCAATTTCACTTCTAGGGTTTTGGTGGTAACGGTGCAATCATGTGGGACATTGATTGTTAGAACTTGAAGTTTATTGGCAGGCACTGTATCGGGGTTGAATTCAACGTGGGCACTGGCCGCCGCCATGCTAACAATTGTGATTCCGGCTACGAGTATTCCGGTCTTTAACTTGTTTTTCATAATTTGATCTCCTAGAAAAATGGAATAGAACTGAATAGGGAATTGTTTGAAAATTTTCTTAAAAAGTGCTTATTAGGAATTTACTAAAACTTTCCCAAGCACGGCGGACCACGTTCTAAGTCAGTCTCGCAGCTATAGCAGAAGAATTTCGTCACTAAGTGGATCGGGATTATTCGGAAAAGGATTGGTTCGAATTTTGGTGTTGCTATATAGACCTTCACCTCAAATAAAGCTCTGAGAAAATCTAAAAACTCCCACGCCTTCTCAGCATGAGCAAACATATGAAAAGTTATAAATCCAGCAATGAAGTGTGAAGCCAACATCAATAGATTTGATCTGTCGGCTCCACCTAGAACAAAGTGTCCGAAACTTTGAGACAGAGTCACAGCGAGAGCCAGCTGAGGACCTTCGAACTTATCTAACTTAAAAAATATGAATAAAAAGAGAACCGCCGATCCATAGAGCGAAAAGTGCCAAAGAGATATCAAGGATCCGCCAGCGATTAAATGAGCCAAGAGAGAACCAAGAACGATGACTAGAGCTCTGCTACAACTCTGTAGCAATTCTCGGTTTCGTGGCATTTAACTAGTGTACTAAACAGTTGATTTAGTGACTTCCATTTTTACATGAGGGCAAGTCCATCTTTTTCTCAGGGAAGTCAAAATCAACTTATTCCCTTACTCATTGCGCTTTTGAAATTTCCACCATGCCCCAATTGCAGCTAATGCCACTAGTGTTAAAACTATATGCCAAGCGTGGTGAGCCAACATACTTTCATGCATCTTCACTTTGGTACCTCACGCTTTCGGATTTCCAAGCAGATTCTAGGTAAGCAATTTTCTAAAGTTTACTCACTCCCTTTTCTATAACGAGTCATTGCAACACAATTCAATATTCATTCTCTGATCAACTGCACGTGGAAACCCAAAAACTAAAGAATTGCATTCCAGGGACACTCACTACTCCCCATGAAATTCGTGAGGAATTATTTTCATTGTCTTGGTGTGGTAAATCGTATACGATCCTTTCTATGGCGTTTAAGACGAAATATCGCGTAGCGCCACTCTTGATGATCTCGCCATATCTGGCACTAATGCTCTTCTGTGGATTTATTCCTCTTTTATATGCGATCAATGAGGTGTCGAAGCCATCGTGGAAAAATTTGAACGGAAGTTTCAGCACAATCTATAAAGTCCTAGGTGATTTTAGAGTCATTCCCGATTTGGGACACTCAGTTTTTCTGTTGCTTGTATATGTGCCCTTAACCATTGTTTCAGTCTTAGCACTTTCTTTGCTTCTGGATTCCACTCGCGTTCCCGGAAATACCTTTATGAGGTTGGTGTTTTTGTTACCGGGTATTGTTTCGGGCGGAATCTCAGTCTTCATATGGATGTTCTTTATCGGAAGTCACGTCAATTGGAATCTGAATAATGAAGCTTGGATAATCGCCGGAGTCGCGTTCTCATCTGGCGCGGGAAGTTGGGTTGTTATCCAATATGGTTCGCTTCGATCTATTTCGCATGAAGTATTAGAGGCGGCCCGTGTAGATGGTTGCAATCGATGGAACTTGGCGATTCAAATAAAGATTCCGATGATTGGCCGATATATCGGATACATGGCTATTTTGTTGACTGCTTCTGCGATTCAAATCTATAGCGAACCCGCGCTCCTAACGAAAATTGGGTTACCTTCTAACTGGTGGTCCCTCAATCAGTTGGCCTATAGCTATGCATTTCAAGCCGGAGACATTGCTGCCGGAACAGCTCTCTCACTCGACATGCTAATACCGAGCATTATCATCGCCATAATATTTATTCGCAAAACCGATTTTCTAAAGCGAAGTTCATATTAATGAGTATTCGAGTCGAAAAACGTAATTCCAGGTTGATCAACCTGACGCTCTGGGCACTGACAATTTTGGTCTTGTTGCCTTTTATTTGGTTAATCCGGCAGGCGGGACCTCAATACGTTCTCAGCACCAGATTTGTCTTTATGAACGAAAATGGAATTGTGCTCGCTTGGCTGAAGAATTCACTTCTTTTTTCATTAACCGCACTTGGAATTTCAGTGGTCAGTAGTGTCACGGCTGGATTTGTTTTAGCAGTCTTGCAAATTCCTTTTCGTAAATTCATACTTTTCATAACTCTAGTAACTATGTTAATTCCTATAGCCGCCATGGCTCTCCCACTTTATGTGCTGGTGGACAAGGTCCATTTAACCGACAACATATGGGGGCTGATAATCGCCAGCTCCTACTACCCCTTTGGCGCTTTTCTCTCGTATCTTTATTTCGTATCTGCCATGCCTGGAGACTTAATAGGTATGGGGCGAATTGACGGATTGGGTGACTGGGGCTTGTTCTGGCACCTTGGCATTCCGCTTTCACGTTCACTCTGGTCTGTTGTTATTTTCTTCTCGTTCCTCAATCTGTGGAACAGTTATCAATTGCCTAAATTCCTACTCAACGATCCTCGCCATTACACATTGCCGATGGGACTTGAACTTTTATATGGCAGCGGTACTGCGATAGTGGGGGTCCTCATGTTGATACCAATTCTTGGGGTCTACCTGCTCTCACAGCAGGCAATCGAACGAGGAATATTTAGCGGCGCCGTGACGGGC
>Ga0208875_1000621_pt1 | contig 10661 bp, 10 predicted proteins | sample CryBogCBH25Aug08_FD_184612 | JGI IMG/M metagenome (GOLD analysis project Ga0208875, IMG submission 184612) | Freshwater microbial communities from Crystal Bog, Wisconsin, USA - CBH25Aug08 (SPAdes) (version 2) | ecosystem: Environmental > Aquatic > Freshwater > Lake | place: Crystal Bog...
GAATGATTTTGGCTGAAGCTAGATCATCTTTTCTTAATTTTTGTGTGACCAACACTTGTTCATCATAACTGATGTTATCGGGATTTTTCATCCAGCCGGGTGTGTTGGCAATCGATTTGGTTTTTGGGCGCATGGCGTAGTGTGCCACTAGGTATACATTATGTTGTTTCATATTAATTTTCAAGTTGACTTAATTCTACTAGAGTTGCACTGAGATTGATTTCAGCATCAGCACAGCTGACATGGTTGACTAGACCACGACGTATGATCAAGATGGCCTCATCCTGTACATCAGGTGTTTTGCCCCATAGTGCAAGATTGTCGTACATCCAGCGAAAGATTTCTTCCATGTCTTCGGGTCTGGCTTGATTGCAAATCAGTTGTCGAGCCTGGCGTAGGTTGCCGCTCTTGAACAAGTTTACACTATCCAGTTTCCAGTCTTGTGTGGCGCCAGAATCATCTTGACCCATGGACAAACGACCCGATTGACTGTTGAGCTGTACCAAGTTGAGACATTTACGCAAGTCAGGATAAGTGGCTTTGACAAAACTGTCTAGTGTGTCAATGTCAAAATCAATATTTTCATTCAACAACACAGTGGCCACTCGAGTGGTAAATTCTGTGATGTCGGTCTTGGTAATGTGTAGATTTTGGCAACGACTATGAATTGGTGGAATAATCTTGTTGGGATAGTTGCAGGTTAAAATAAATCTAACGCTGTGGCTGTATTCTTCCATCAAGTTACGCATGGCCGGCTGCACACTGTCTTTGTTCAAGTAGTCGGCTTCGTCAATCAGCACAATCTTGGTGTCACCAAATGGCATGGTTTGACAAAAATTAATCAGCTTGTCAACCCACTCGATCTTGCGACCTTCCTTGGATCCGTTAGCATACATGATGTCGTAACCATCAATGCCAAGCTCATTGATCAACATCTTGGCCAGTGTGGTCTTGCCAGTGCCGGGACCACCACTGAACAACAAATGCGGAATACTTTTGTCTCTAATCCACGCCGACACTTGTTCGCGTTGATCGTCATCAACAAATACATATCCGTCAATAGTAGTAGGTCTATACTTCTCTACCCAGAGTTCTTTCATAATTGCCTTGTGCTTGATTAAACAGGATTACCGGAAATGGCATTGGACATGGTGTCGTCGCCCGCGGGCGGTTCGTCACTGACCATTAAAATATCATTGGTATCAATTCTTCGGACCACATGTACACCAGTATCATCTTCGATGGTGCTGCCTCGTGTCCAACGTCCGTGTGCAACTAGAACCCACTCACCAACTTGTACATCGGTCTGATCGGGGCCAACAGCATAAACTTCGCCCCATCTTGGGCGGATGCCTTCGCTCTTGCCGTTGTCGGTTGGCAGAATAATACCACCAGTGGTAATTCTTTCTCTAAAGTTCATGTCCTTGACTAACACAAAATCTTTAATGGGATTTATTTTTGAAACTTTGATGGGGTCAAACATATTTTATTTCTCAGATTGATCTTCTTCACTGTCAGACTCGTCGGATTCAGGCACAGGGTCCACAAAGTCATCTTCTTCAACTGGTGCTTCTTCGGGAGGCAGGGTATCCTCTTGTGGCAGTACACTTGAATCAGTCACTGTTGGGGTATTGAGACGATAGTACTCGTCCATGACTTGGTTACGTGTGCGTACAACCTTGCCACCAAAACCCAATTCGTCGCCGCGAGCATTCACTTTCATGTTGCCAACAGCAATAACTGATTCATTCTTGGCACGTAACATGTCCATGTCAATAGTTCTACCTAGAGCAGATTTGTAAACTTTTTTCATATATTTCCTTTTGCGATATTTATTTTAAGAATTCAGATACATCTAAATCATAATAGATACTATCAATGCGGTGCACACCCAGCAAGTATAACACATAACTGGCCACACTACTACCTCTACCTACACCCCAAACCAAGTTATTTGCCCGTAATGTGTCCACTAGGTATTTCAAAAAACGCAACAACGGAAATAGATCACGCTCTTGATACAGTAGCAGTTCCTGCCCGACTCGCTGTAATTCCACATCAGAACCGCATTGCTTCAGCAACCATTCGGCTATGTCCATGCTGCGGTATTCTTCGGGCATGTGCCAATGTTGCTGGTTTACTAGATCAAACTCATCACGTGACATCGTGGGCTTGTGATATTTTTTTAATAATGTGACGCCGTAATGCAATTGTTGTACACTACGATTGTACTCGTCGGCGTCAGTGACCAAAAACTCGTTGAGATCTAGCTTGGGGTTTTGGTACAACAAGTCACACAGTTGCCGACTTGATGTGTACTGTTGCCCAAATTCATCTGTCTCAGCTAATGTCAATTGTGCCATCAAATTTTGGATTGTTCTTGGCCAGGTCTTCTAACATCTTTTGATTACGGCGTTGCAGTTCAAATTGATAGTCGGCCAACAGCATGTTCAACTGTTCCACAATTCCGGTGTTGCCGTAACGATAGGCCTGCGTTATTCTTTTGGTCAATTCGCCATGTTTGGTCTGCAACTCGGCATCAGTCAGTTTAGAAAGATCATTAGCCAGTGGATGAAACATTTTACAACACCTGTTCTGTTAGGCCTAAGTATTCGGCCAACATGACACGAGCCAGCTCAGCACGACCCGAAATCAACACTTCGTAAATTTCTACTAGCATTTGATCTTTCATAGATCACCAGTCTTTCTATTTTCACTATAAAATACATTAAACTCTCCGCCAGGATAGCGACTTTCGAGTTTGCGTACATTTTCATTGATAACGTCGTTGGGATCAAGATTGAGTGCTCGGCAAGCATTGATCCAGTACCACATGATGTCGCCCAATTCACGTTTCATATGGAACACATTTTCATCATTGAGTGGTTTGCCCTGGAAGAAAATCTTTTTGGGAATTTCAACAAATTCGCCGCTTTCGGCCGCTAAACCCAAACATGCAGTAAGCAGTAGTGGCACGTTGATATCGGGGCCATGTGTGTTGGTTTCGGTATCAAAATTGCCATCTAATCGATCCAATTGACTCATAAATGAGGTCAAATCGTTACTGGGCTTGCTGGTTACAGCTTCGACAAAATCTTTGTACTTGTTTAAATCTACGTTCATTGTGACTCCTATGCTGACTATTATACACAATAATCAGCAGGTGGTCAATGGCTTAAGCCAGTCTTAGAATCCAGAAATTCTGTCCGCCGTCGACAGTGGTAAATTCGAATAGATAATTGGCAGTAGCACCAAATGTGATTATGTTACTGGCATAGCTGGTGCCGCTACCCAAAGTACCTAGTCCCATGTTGACCGAAACTGGTAGTGTCAAGGTGTGCGCCACATTTTGTACATTGACCCATAGTCTAACCGAGCCAGCAGTGCCAGCGGCTGGGAAATTGGTCAAACCCAAAGTATTTGTACCAGTAGTAGAAATTTTTTGCAAGTTGCCATCTAGGAAACTGACATTTAACACACCAGACGAATTACCAATATCCTTGAATGTATACGCTGCCGCTTGCAATTGTGGTCGATACAGAGTTGCGTAGTCTAGATCGTTGTTTAGAGTGGTGCCCAACAGTGGATTTTTTAACAACACATTATTTTGCAGATCTGAAATTTCATTTTGTGCAAAAGTGAAATTGGTCGCAATGTTGGTAAAATTGTCTCTGAAGCCTTGACTGTCGTTGTCTTGCCCGGCAACAGGGTAATTGCCATTGATGTTGGTTGGGTTAATATTACTTGCCATTATACAAATTCTCCGATTTTAGGAAATACAAGGTATTTATCATTGATCTCAGGACCTGAGTACTGATCTCTATTGCTAAAGAATCTGGTACCGCGTTGATCAAATGTGGTTTCTTGATGTGGTTGTTCCAGCTGATGAACTCCATCAGGTGCATTAATCAATTGTTGTGTCAGCACTTGCCAACGTGGAGCAGTTCCGTATGCGGGATATGCTTCGAAGTATAACTGTTCTCCACCGTACATATTGCCGTGTTTGACCGCAACAATATCTCCAGCCACAATGCGCTGTATCAGGGTCAATGTGACAACGCCACTGCCATCTATATTGACACGATATACACCAGCACGTTCATTGACTGCACGATTTAGAATATGTTCCTTGTAGCCCGGCACTGTGTTGCTGCCACTCCAGGTAAGATTGCCGTAATTGGTACTGTCGAACGGTATATCATGCAACCACCCGTCGGTTTTATAGACCCACTTGTATCCAGATAAATCTTGCCCGTCATTGGCAAACCAACGCAAATGACCAACACGACCATGATCAAAGTAGTCGTTGTCAAAGTCGTCGACATATCGTGTGCTGTCATAGGGCACATAAGGATCGGGTATGTTCTTGTAAGTCCGTGGCCAGGATCTCAAATCTTGACTGGGACCGCCTCGATTACCAAACACATCATAGTTCACAAATTGATTGATTGGTGCATTTGGATAATTTTCCTGCTGTGCAAAAATCAAGGTATCGCCATCTGCAAAATCAGTCACACCATCAAGTCCGCCTGCATAGTTTATGTAATCAACATATCTACTGTTTATTCTTTCAAACGGTAGTGTGATTGCATAATCCACTGTGCCAACATGTTTGAACAGTTCGGCCACACTGGGCGCTTGGTCGATAGTGCACTCAACCCCGGGCTTGTAATCTAGCAATTCAATATCAAAGTTGTTGGTCAAGTAGTTGTCAAGTTGATAACGATCTGTGGTAAACGGTATGCTGTTAAAATTGATATTGCTTTGTTTCAAACGATATGCAATTAGATTGCTGGCCCCAGGCACAGTATAGGCCAATACCACTGCTGGTACATAGCCCAAGGGTGGTAAAAATTGACCAGGATTCTCAAGGTCGGGCTGTTCAGACACCATCCACTGTGGTAGTGCATCGTTGTTGGCCAGACCCACTGTATCAATCAGCTGACGACTCATGTTGCCTAACCCATTTGGCGTCAATGTGGTATAACTTGTACCGTTGTCTTGGTAAGCATGTTTGCGATCAGACAAATCATATGATTGTGCACCATAAGCTGGCAAGCCGGTGGTGGGATCTTTCCCTTCCAATCGGTCAACAATGTCCAAATATACCACTTCATACAGTATGTTGTAGTTGTTGTCTAAGGCTGCAGCAGTTTTTATGTTACCAAACAGCAGAGTTTTTGTGTAGTGATTGTTGGCCATGGCCATGGCATAGTCAACTAGCAGACTGGGGTTAATTCCCGATAGGAATAAAAATTTCAACGATTGTGCAGTACCATACCAAGGATCATCGGCCTTGTAAATCAATTCAGGCGGGAACAATTCATGATTGGTCATGATACTGTCAAACAATTGACGCTTGGCAATTGATGGGAAGCTCTTGAGATACAGGGTCTCATAGGGTTTTCTATTGGCAGTATCCAATGTGATTGTAAAAGTTTGTTCGCTGTAGGCACTGTTAGTGGCAGTTCTTGCTACTACTGTGAATTGACATACTTTATCAAATGTGGTGGTGTTTCCATCTATAGTGGTGTGAGCTTGGTCAAATTTAAAAAATTCAAAAGTGACACGCCCAGTCAGGTGTCCGTTAGGCAACAGCACAACACCCTGCGGTGTACGACTCTTTACTGTGGATTTCAAATGATAGATGAGATCACTGTTGGTACTGCTAACAGCCTGCAAAGTTATTCCGCAAACATCACCGCCTTGAAACGACCCCAAATTGCTGTTGGTAACCCAGGTAATGTACTCGCCAATTTGTCCCAGGATAGTGACTTGGTAGGTATTTCTGTAGCCGCGCAGAGCCAAACTGCGACTCTTTCTAGCATATACCTGTATAGTGTAAGTTTCTTGGTGTATCACCTGATGGTTGATGTGTCCGGTGTACCATCCTGTAGCATTATCCAGTCCCAAATACAGTGGCATGGGATACACACTGCCGTCGAACACATCTACATCAAAACCAACACCGTATGTGTGCCCATCTATGTCGCCATCTTGGTCAAAGCCGCGCTGATCGGGGCTGGATATTTCGTATACAAATTCTTCATTATCAAAATCTACGCCATCAAATTTAAAAGCAAAGTAGGTGTCTTGTCTAGACATACCAGGTTTGATGTTGTATAGTGTTTGCGGCGGTGTAGTGATAAACGGCAAATGTGCTGTGGTTTCATCTACAGTCAGCTGATTGGTATCGGTGTCAATTGTGGTGGTGTCACCCAACAATGTGGCTCGTGCAAACACATTGATGACAAAAGTTTTTCTACTGGCGTTAACACCGTCGGTGAGCTCGACAGTGAATTCATAAAAACTACTATTTTGCTGTTCAACAAAATCATACTGATACGAATCCCAATTAGATCGATCCCAGCCCAGCTCAGATGGCACTTGTTGTGCTGTGATGTTTTGTGTCAGGAAACCCTGCAGTAGACCCGAAGAGCTTAATGTTACGCCGGCCGGTAAACGACCATGCACTAGACTCCAAGACAGTGGTGTACGTGCATCGTCATCGTAGGATTCCAGCTGATATTCCAAATAGTCACCGTCGTAGTAGGTACCAATTTGTAGTGCTGTGGTGGCAATCACTGGCGGCGCCACACCTGAAATCAATATGTTAAATGTACGGTCAGTAATGAATCCATCACTGTTGCGAGCACGTACTGTGAATGTGCTGGCAAAGTCTGTTGATGGTGTGCCAATGATGGGTACTCCGTACAAGGTTCCGCTGTCTGACAGTGCAATGCCGTTTGGCAAGTTGCCAGATAGAATCATGTATGTGACATCACCGCCATCTGATGTGGCCGTTAACGACAACTCGAAGTATGTGGACTCTTCGATTACACCTAAATCTTTTGCAGTGATCCAACGTGGTGCTGTCATATTATAAGGCCAGTATAGCAGTTTTAAAGTCTGCAAAAGAGTTACATCCTGCTATGATACTCTTGAGAGCTGTAATGCTCACGATGTCATTACCAATTCGATATGATGTAGACGAAACAACATTTTGTGCATTGGTAGTAGCATAACCCAGTGTCACCCGGTTGAACCCGTTGGGTATAAAGTCGGAGCCATATGATATGGCCAAATCGCTGCGATTGCTATCGGGCAAGGTGGCATAGATATAACTGGTTGCATTTGCTGGCAAAGTCAAATTCAAATTTGGAATTTCACAGTGATAGCCACCAATAAACAACGGGAATGATTTTAGATATATTGACAATCCTACAGTAGACTGTGCAGATATGTTCATGTTGTATCTGCCAGAATTGTTGGCAAACCATTCATCTTCGGTGTGCTCAGATCCAACTCCAGTGATGTCTTTGGATGAGCTGATCAATATGCTGGTTTGTGAGCCAGCTGTGACCATGCAGTAGTAGCCAAACGATGAACTGAACCCAAAGCTCAATCCGTAGTAGGGGCTTATGCCGCCATACGGAGATGCACTAATCCGATCAAATTGGTTCCAGCCGTGCACGGTCATTGTGTTTGTGTTGGTGTTGAATTCTAATATATAGAAATTGGCTCCACCAGGAACACCCATGGAAATATAACTTAGGAATCTACCGTTGGCAGTCAAACATGCTGCACCATTGCCTGAACCCCAAGAGTTGTTGGTATCACCACGTGCTGAGGCCGCAGCTTGGATTTGAGATGATACAAATGGTCCGTATGTGTCGTTCCACCCGCCATTGCTGTATTTTGCTATATAGAACTGGCCAGTGCTGTCCGACACAATACACCAAAATTGCTTGTTGCCACTGTCGCCACTGTAAACAGTGGGGCCTTGGTAATTGAGTCCGCTGACAGAACCAATTGTTCCCGGTATGGCCGGCAAAGTAAATCCTGATGCAGTATATACTCTAGCATTGTTGACCACTGTAATAATGTATAACATTCTACCGGGTGTTGCGCTGTATGCCAGTGCAGTACCTGACACCGAAGTGGTACCGTAGGCGTTAGAGTTGCTGGGGAAGTATACGCTGGTGTTTTCTGGTCCGCTGGTGCTGATATCCAACTTGAGTGCATTATTTACAAATTCTGTAGTTGAAAAATTTGCAGAAATACTTTGACCACCGTACTGGTTGCTGTATCCGTAAAATAACACATTGTGGTCAATGATTTGACCGTAAGAAGCAAAAGTCTGTTTGCTCCAAGCACTGGCATCAGGTATCGCAACGTCATGTTCGTAAGTGGCTTGAACACTACCAAAATTTTGTGTATAGTTATACGGGAATGAATAGATGGAGAATCCGGTAGTGCTCCAAGTGCCCACTATGCCCATGTGCACAGCTTTGCCGTATTCGTCAGTGGTGACACTGGGGCCTTGTCCTGAATCGCCATAGCCGTCGCCCATGCCACCAGTTGCAGAATTCCATGTGGTATCTGGTAGTTTGTGATATCTGTAGCCGGATGCATTTAGCGGGATCAAATTGGTTGGAGTTCCAGTACCGCCAGTGATCCAGGTGCGTGGTATATTCCAAGATATGGTTGTACCAAAACCCTGTCCGTTGTTTTGTCCGCTTTGCTGCCAAACATAGTAGCCAACAGCCTTCATCAACAGGGTTTCTGTAAATTTATTCCAGGTAAATGCAAATGCTGTACCAAAGGGATTATACCCAAACGGTAAATTGGCATCGCCCACTGTGCGTCCGCTGCCAGTATGGTCAACACTGCTGACTTCGCTACTAGAGAACAACTGCTGTGTTCGTAGTAGACTCAATGTATTGTCGTATACATCTAGAGTAATTGACGAACTGCTCATTGAGGTACGCAGAATTCTATCGCCACCGTCATCTTGCAACAAGAATATGTTGTATGCGCCACTGGTGATTGATGTTACATCGGCATAGTATCCCCAGGTATTGGCTTTACTGCTGCCATTGGTTGTGGCCAATACACGTCTATCTGTTTGACTTGTTGGGTTATGCAGGTTCAGATATGCAAATTGTGTTCCCACATTAAACACAGCATTGACATATTCGCCGGCTGCAGCAAAGCCCACAGTCAATGGTTCTGTGTCATAGATGAAGTCATCAGTTGGTACAAATCTATAGGCTCTAAAAGGTCTTGTGAGACCAGTCGGGGTCGATGCATGAAAATACACAACCTGGAAACCTTGATTGTCGGTTATGAAAAATGCGTAAGTACCATTTGCGCCCAAACTAAATTTAAAGTCAGAATACAATGGCACATAGTTTTCATTTAACGTGCCTGCTAAAGGTGGGAAATTTAAAAACTCACTAGAGTCAACATAGGCTTTTAATGCAATATTACCAGCGATGCGATCAGCAATTTCTGTATTTAAATTTGATGCTATATTGGCTGCATTGGCAGTTATATTTGTAAAGTTACCAACTGGCGCACCAACTGATCCAGTCATGGTCAATGCGCCGCCCGGGCCAAATTGTCCTGAATACTGGCCGTTGTTGGCTATGCTGGTATATCCATCTCCGCCCCAATAAAAACCAGTGTCTTGTCCGAGATCGCTTTTCCATGCAAGACTTGGCATTGGTGCACTGCCGTCGGGCAACAGCACTCGATCATTTGCAGTTATTGTATCTACTGTGGTATTTAAAAAATTTAAATTTGCCACATGTATGGTTTCGGCGTAGACATTATTCCAAGCAAATGATTGTGACCCTAGGTCACGAGTCATAGTGGTATCGGGCACTAGAGTTTTGTTAATCTGCCATGTATCGCTAACACCACGATACAACAATTCAGCACCGCCACCACCCACACGAATACCAGTCTCATCGGCATCTGCTGACGATATAGCATTGGTGGCCATCTGGATCACTTTGGTGCCAGTGCCCAACTTCAAGTCGGGCCCGTTTATGTAAACTTGTTTTAAACCATTGTTGTTGAGTGTGACATTGCCAGAAAACCGAATATCATTGCTGAAATTCAAACGCGAACTAATGGTCGGTGCAAGTGCAAAATTAATTGTATTACCGGTGTTCTCAATTGAGACATCAGAACTGCTGCTGACAGTAAGATATACCAGGCTGTCGGCATTGGCATTTACTGCAACCAAGGCGTTGGCCACAAAGGTGTCGGGGGTTTCGTATAACTTGCTGAATTTAAAACCATCGGTGAGGCCAGTCATGCCAAACAATGTGTTAAAATTTTGATTTGTTTTGTCAAATGCTGTGCGTAAATTATCACCAGTGCCATCGTTGGCTGTGGTCCCTATTGAAATTACTTCTATTCCACTGAATTGGGGTAACTGTTTTGGCATATTCTAAACCCTGTTATTGTTATATTTATACGCAACTGGGCATATTCTTTTTGCCCCGAACTGTTTGTAATAAGTACATTATTATGATTAAACCAACACGTCACAATTTCTTCCCAAGTCCAGTGTACATTGCAGAAGTACCTGAATTCTTGCCAGCTGTCACTGTTGTTGCTACAGAATATCTTAAAGATATCAAAGCCAACAAAAAAGATCAAGACCTATTGTATCCAGTACAAACTGATGGATTCAGTCATGAACCAGTACTGGCAGGTTTTACACAATATATTGCACAAACTGCTTGGAGCATACTGAACGAGCAAGGTTTTGCTGTAGACAACCTGGGCACATACATTCGAGAAATGTGGGCGCAAGAACACAATCAATATCAAGGGCACGATGAACATGTTCATGCTCATGGTGA
>Ga0208875_1000624_pt1 | contig 10619 bp, 15 predicted proteins | sample CryBogCBH25Aug08_FD_184612 | JGI IMG/M metagenome (GOLD analysis project Ga0208875, IMG submission 184612) | Freshwater microbial communities from Crystal Bog, Wisconsin, USA - CBH25Aug08 (SPAdes) (version 2) | ecosystem: Environmental > Aquatic > Freshwater > Lake | place: Crystal Bog...
AGTTCGATAAGTATCAAAGAGTAAAAACAGGAGAGGGTAAACCTCGTCAGAATTACAAACCAACAACAGAATTTTAATAAAGGAAATAACATGGAAATACGTTCTATCAACGTAAATGAATTGTTCACGGATATGCTCTGGCGCTTCAAGACGTCAGGCATCAAAGTGCAAACTCGTAACGGACCAGCAATCCGTATTGATGAACCAGTGCTAACTACAATCATAGAGCCGACTGAGCGCGTATTGTTCTTTGCTGAACGAGACGCGAATCCAATCTTTCACTTAATGGAATCAATCTGGATGCTCGCGGGACGTGATGACGTAGAGTTCCTGAAGCAGTTTAATTCTACCATTGGGCAATTTAGTGATGACGGCGTAAGATTCAACGCGGCGTATGGACACAGGATGCGTAAGCACTTTGGATTTGACCAACTCAAAGAGGTTATCAAGCACCTCAAGACTGATTCTAATTCCCGTCAGGCGGTTATTCAACTCTGGGATGCATCTGACTTCAACAAAAGCACAAAGGATAAAGCCTGTAATACGCAGTTAGTATTTGCTGTTGTGAACGGATGTGTTGATTTGACAATCTTCAACAGGAGTAATGATTTCTGGTGGGGATACTGCGGGGCGAATCCAGTTCACTTCAGTATGATTCAAGAGTTTGTAGCAATCGCACTTGAGCTGCCAGTGGGTCAATACTTTACGGTGAGTAATAATTTGCACTTGTACACGCAACTTTACAACGCGCAGCCGTATGTAGAAAATCCGCCGAGCAGTGAAGTATTTGATGCGTATTCAAACGGAGTAGTCAAGCCTAGTGTTTTGTATCAAGGTGATTGGGAACTATTCCTAACTGAGTGCGAGGCATTCTGCAACGACCCATTCAAGAAAAGTGGATTCGTTAATCCCTTCTTTGAATTTATAGCGCAGCCAATGGCTATGGTAGCGTATGAGCGTAAGCATAAGATTAGCGATGGCTCATATTGGGCAGATAAGATTTCAGCCTCTGACTGGAAGTTAGCTACTCAGATTTATATTATGAACAGAGAGAAGAAAAATGCTAGCTAAGACTCATTCAGAATGGATTGATAGTTTAGAAGATATTCGTAAAACTTATAAGGAAATCATGAGCGCAAATAATAAGCAGGTAGGTGGTAAGCATTATAAAGTTGACGGGGAGCAGCACTGGGATAGAATCTATCGTCTATACGGTAGAGGTTATTTTGTAGGTTGCGCTACTAAGTATCTTGAGCGGTTTCACCTCAAGAACGGACGGGAAGACTTAGAGAAAGCAATTCACTTTATTGAAAAGCTAAAAGAGTTAGAGTATCCCGTGCAGGCTCTTGACGGCGGTCCAACAGAACGCTATGTGAATCAGGACTAATGGCAACAATTGTTTTTGACACAGAAATTGCCCCGAATATGTTTCTATTGATGGGTAAGATTCTTGAGAGCGGGGAGTACTTCGGCATCTGGGGAGATGAGGAGGATGCTCGTGAGCGCATCAAGTCTCTTTTCAAATCAAAAAACACATTCATTAGCTTCAACGGGGCGCGGTTTGATATGCCCGTCATCAGTTACTTTTTGTCTGGGCATTCTACGTCTGAAACAAAAGGCTTCGGGGACATCATTATTCACCAGAACTTGATGCCGTGGGATGCTGAAAAGCAATTCAGGTTCAAGATCCCTATGATTGACCACATTGATTTGATTGAGGTCGCGCCCAGCTTTGTGAGCCTAAAGACTTACGGCGCACGTATGCACATGCCGCTCATTCAAGACCTGCCGTTTCATCATTCGCAGGAGATTGATGAGTCTGCCCGACCAATGGTTTGGGATTACTGCAAGAACGACTTAGATACTACAGAGACGCTTTATAACAAGCTGCAAGGGCAACTCCAGCTTAGAGTTGAAATTAGTAAGGAGTATGGTTTTGATGCTCGTTCTAAATCTGACTCTCAAGTAGCTGAGCAGATGTTTATCAAGCGGCTCAAGTTAAAGCGTTCAAATGCAAAAATTCCTGAGAGCGTGCGGTATATAGTTCCACATTTTATTAACTTTAAACGCGCTGACCTTATTGAATTAACAAAAAGGATGTCAGAGCACGTATATGAAGTTAAGCAGTCAACGGGGCACGTAGAGTTACCTGCCTTTCTGAAGGAAGACCTCGTAACGATAAACAATGGTATATATCAGATGGGCGTTGGAGGTCTTCATTCACAACACGATAGAAAGGTTTGCCATGTTACTGATGATGATTATCAAATTGTTGATTATGATGTTTCTAGTTATTATCCTTCTATTCTGCTTAATTGCAATCTCATACCTGTTAACACTGGTACAACCTTTATTGATGAGTATCGCAAAGTGTTCGAGAGACGATTAGAAGGTAAACGTCAAAAGAACATGGTAATTGCAGATTCATTACGTATTGCATTGAACGGAACATTCGGTAAAACAGCTAGTAAGTATTCAGCACTGTATTCTCCCGACGTTATGATTAATATTACTCTGACGGGTCAGCTTACTCTTTTAAACTTAATTGAGACTTTAGAGGACAATGGTATTCAAGTTGTTTCAGCCAATACCGACGGAATCATGCTTAGGCATAGACGTAATGAAGTCACAAAGGTTCACAACATTGTAAAAGAGTTTAGTGAACTCACAGGCTTTATATTTGAGGATACACCGTATAGAGTAGTAGCATTGAAGGACGTGAACAATTACTTTGCAGTCAAGCAGGATAGATCAGTCAAGATTAAAGGTATCTACAGCGCACCGACTCTAAGTAAGAACCCAACCGCGCCCGTAGTCTCTAAAGCAGTGGGTCTCTGGCTGGCATACGGTACAAAGTTCAAGGACACTGTTATGAATTCACCTTTGACTGACTTCATTAGTGTTCGCTCAGTCACTGGCGGCGGAGTTCAGGGTGATAAATACCTCGGACGAACTGTGCGCTGGTATCAAACACGGGAACAGTTACCGCCGCTAACCTATGCCTCAAACGGAAACAAAGTAGCAAAGACCGACGGAGCTAGAGAATGTATGACTATGCCTAAGGAATTTCCCGCAGACCTAGACTACGATTGGTATTACAAAGAGATCATGAAAGTGATTAAAGATATTGGAGCGGAAAGATTTTTATGAGCTATAATTTCAACATAAACGAAATAACAGGAAAGGGAAAAATGCAAGATGAATTAAATCTAGAGCCAGAAGTAGTTTGGGTAGTGGACAACACCCAACGTAAAACTATCAAAGACGCAGCACGCTTCGGAGAAATTGAACACGTCTTTACTGACGTTCAGTATGATGACCCCGTTGCTTATGCCCGAGATATTTTAAAAGACTTCCGAGAAGGTGATTACTTATGCATGATCGGAGATCCAAAGTTGTCAGCAGTGTGCGTCGGAGTATTGGCGCAGAACAATCCTGGGAATGAGATTAAGTTGTTGCAGTTTGACAGCCGAACTTTTCAGTATTTCCCAGTATATTTAAACTTTTAATAAAGGAAATAAACATGAGCTTTATGGATTCCCTCGTGAAGGGAAAGCAGGAACTACCTCCCCGAATTTGTATTTACGGAAATCATGGTATCGGTAAGAGCACAATCGCGGCTCAATTCCCCGCACCAATTTTTGTTAATACTGAGGACGGTATCGATTCATTGGATGTAACTTCATTCCCTCGTGCCTCTGAAATTGGCGACGTAGTAGGAGCTATCAAGACGTTGCTCAAAGAGGATCACAAGTTTAAAACACTAGTGATTGACTCTGTTGATTGGCTTGTTGAGCCGTTAATCTCTAAGAATGTTGAGTCATCGTATGACGCAAAAGACTTAGGATACGGTAAGAATCAAGTTTACGTAGCTGAAGAGTTCCGTGAGATTCTTCAGGGTCTTGATGCACTACGCCGCAAAAAGGGTATGAATATCGTCTTACTCGCGCATGCCTCAGTGGTTCGTTATGAGAACCCTTTGACTGAGCCGTATGACCGCTTTGTACCTAAGTTGCCTAACCGCTGCAATGCATTGTTGCAGGAGTGGTGCGACGTAGTAGCGTATGCTGGGTTCAAAGTGATTGTCAAAAAAGCAGACGTCGGCTTCAATAACACTGTAAACCGTGGAATCACTACTGGAGAGAGATTGTTGCATGTGACTGAAAGTCCAGCGTACATTGCAAAAAACCGTTATGCCTGTCCTGATTCTTTTGAGATGACCATTGAGGAAATCTCTAAAAATATACCTGTAGTATCTTAATAACCTAAAGGAGTAATAAATATGTCTAGTAAATTTGGATTTGATTTAAATGAGTATGAATCAGAAGAACGTAGCTACGAGCCATTACCAAAAGGTGAGTATGAACTCAAATGCACAGAAGCTGAAGAGAAAACAACTCAAAAGGGCGGAACTATGATTGCTGCAACTTTTGAAGTAGTCTCAGGTAAGTATGCTAACCGTAAAATTTGGAACAACTACAACATTCACAACGATTCAGAAAAAGCGCAACGCATCGGTCGTGAGCAGGTTTCAGCATGGGCACGTGCCTGCGGTAAGCCAAACGCTACCTCTGTTGATGAATTGCTTGAGCGTAGTTTTACGGCGGTTCTTGATATTGAAAAAGGCACAAATGGCTACTCTGACCGTAACCGTATTGTAGGCTACGTAGGTAAGGATTCAGCCCCAGCAGTAAAATCTAAAGCTAAAGAGCCATCATTATTAGACTTAGAAGATGACAATCTTTCAACAGCTAAGGTAAAACCAGAAGCAAAAGAAGGTAAAAAGAAAAATCCTTGGGATTAATGTTTTACGGGGGTACACAGCTGAAGGTCGTAGTACTTAAATAAGTATCCTAAATACTGCCCCGCCTCTAATAACGCAATAAAGGAAATACATGGCAACTAAAAAACCAGCACCAATCTTGATTCCTGCAGCTGAGGATGAAATGATTGGGCAAATTTACGCAGCTATAAAGCAGCGTCAATCGCGCCCAATGAGGTTGTCTAGGCTCGGTGCGTCAGGCATCGGAGAGGAGTGCCTCAGGAAGATTTGGATGGATTGGCGTGGCTACGGCTCAGTTGAATTTGATGGTCGCATGTTACGTCTATTTGAGACTGGCCACTTGCAGGAAGACCGAATCGTTTCTGACCTCAAAGCTGCGGGGTACACAGTTTACGAAAAGGACTCAAACGGAGAGCAATTTACGTTTACGGACAAAACTGGGCATTTTGTAGTCAAACTAGACGGAGTTATAAAGGGTATACCTTCAGCTGAAAACACACCACACGTACTTGAAGCAAAGACGCATAACAAGAAGTCTTTTGATGAGTTGGAAAAGAAAGGCGTTGTCATTTCTAAGCCGATGCATTATTATCAAGTTCAGGCGGGAATGCTATTCAGTGGCATTGAACGAGGACTATATTTTGCCCTCGGGAAGGATAACGAGGCTATTTACGTTCGGCGTATCAAGCCAGACACGCACACTCAAAATGACATACTCAAACGAATTGACATATTAGTTAATGCAGAAATACGTCCAGCGCGTATTGGTGAGAGTGATGAGGCTTACCCCTGCCGATGGTGCGACTTTAAAGAGGTGTGCTTTGACAAGAAGCCGCCCCTCAAAAATTGTCGTACTTGCGAGTTCTCAAGACCAGTTGAAGAAGGTAAATGGTGGTGTGATCATAACGATTTTAATTTACCTATGGAACTGCAACTTGAAGGCTGTGAATCTTACGTTCAGAAAGGTAAATGATGGCTTATTTTAGTAGAAAAGAAGCATTAGATTATGCTATTGTTTATTGTGAGAAAATAGCTGAGGCTAAATTTCAAACTCCTACGGACTTTGTAGCAGTAGCGGAAATAATTTATGAATTTCTAAATAAAGATGGAGATATGAATGTCAAATGTACAATCAGAACATGAAGACAACGGATTTGATGCGTATTGGGAACAGTTCAATAACGTAGATGTCTTGAAAGCATTAGCAAAAGAGATCTGGGACGACGCATTCAAAGCAGGTGGAAAGAAGCCTTGGTTTAGTCTAACTAAGGAACAAATGAAGGCGATTAAGGAAATGGAGTTTGGTGAATAATATGGCAGATTTTTATTTAGGTATTGATCCAGGAACTTACGGCGCGTTAGCAGTGCTTGACAAAGGCGGCTCTATTGTTGACATATATGACATGCCGACTCTTGAGTATGTATCAGGCAAGTCCAAAAAGCAGCGTGTAAACCCGCAGGCAATTTGTGCTGAACTACGCTTATTTAAAACGCAATCAGTAGAAGGTATGATTGAGCAGGTAAACGCGATGCCAGGACAAGGCGTAACGAGCATGTTCTCATTCGGTCGTGCGCTCGGTATTTTAGAAGGCACACTGGCAGGTCTTGATATCCCCTATACCCTCGTCACACCGCAAGTGTGGAAAAAGGCTATGGGTGCAAACGCATCAAAAGACGGTGCTCGGGAAATGGCAATGCGACTCTGGCCATCAAAGTCTGAATTGTTTAAGCGTAAAAAAGACGATGGCAGGGCTGAAGCCGCGCTACTAGCTCTTTATTTGCTTAGGACTAGGAATGGAAGATAAGTTCAAAATCAAATGGATGGGAGATGCAGTTGAAATTATTTTCACGAATGGACCTAGTCTTCAAGCGATACAAGAAGCTAGGGAATTTCTTGATAAACTAACTGATAGAATGATAAAGGAGAGGCTAGATGCTAACTCGGCAATTAATCCCTCGCAGGAATAAAAGCCCAATCGAAACTCGACGCAGGCAGTCTAGGCACGAGGTTTTAGCGCGGTTTAATTTTTTGAGGAACACTATCTCGTTCGGTAGATATAAACCTTGCAGGTGGTGGGAACATAAACATTCAACTTATAGAAAATGGGAGTATAGAAATGGCAACTAAAAAGCAACCAGCAGCAAAAGTAGAAGTTAAGGAAGAACCTAAAGAGGAAGTGGTAGAAGTTGTTAAGGCGGAAAAGCCTAAGCAGACTGAAGCTGAGATCCGTAAAGAGATTGAAGACTTAACTATGCAAGGTCGTGATGCACCAATGACTGACCAGATTTACGGTATAATGAGACCAACTCCAAAAGACCCAACGGACATATTACCTGAACCGAATGGTCAGCTGCAAGGAGTAACCGATCCGCTACAACGCTTCATCAATATGTATCAGCCAGGAGAGTTCGTAATGCGTCAGAACTTTAGAAAGCACCTATTGCAAATTCTAGAAGATTGGCGAGAGAGGTTTAACCCAGAGGAGGAGCACAAAGATGATTGAAGAACAAATAGATCTAGGGGAGGTTAAGGTCAAATTTAAAGCACAAGAAGATCCCTGGAAGCACCGAGCGAAAGGGATGCGCTGTAATAGTTGTATTTGGTTTGTCTTGAAGCAAAAGCAGAATGACAGACCATTCCCTGCAAACTCTAAAGACGTAGGTAGATGCCGTAGGCACGCGCCTACTATTAGCGGTTATCCAGTAGTTTTTACTACTGACTGGTGCGGTGACCACCGTATTGATGAAAACAAAATATAAAGGAAATAATTATGAATAACGATCATATTTGGACAGCAGCAGGTACTGATATCACAATTCGCTGGCGGATGAACGGCTGGATTCCACCTTCAGAACTTCAGGAATACCGCGATAAATGGAAGTATTACCAGAACCTACCGCTGCGTAGTTTAGATGATGCGGCGAGAGAGCATTACGAACAAGTCTTACGTAAGGCTAAAGTAGCACGCATCAAATAATTATTGCCAATAGCCTTTAGCTTTACCCGCCTCATAGACTAACGGTGCACCAATGGCTAGTCCAGTGCCGATAACATTTGCAGGTGGGTAAGGCGTAAGGCTAGCCAGACCGCCTAAGCCGCCTACGGTATGAGCAATTCCAGCAGCTGTTCTACCTGCATTGATATCTTTTGCAGCCTCGTATAAATCATATCCGCCAAAGCCAGCAGTCAAAGGACCAGCGGCTTTGCCACCTACCCATTTTGCACCGTTCCATACTTTACCCATGTTAGTGAGTTCAGGTAACGCGGCAGATTCTTGAAGTAAACGCGCTTTATCCGCTAGGCGAGCAGCCATTTCCTTATTGCGTATTACGTCAGCTGGAGTGGTGCCTCTTAACTTCGCTAATTGGTCTTCTAACGAGAGGAACTCTGCCTTTGCCTGATTGTGAGCCGCAGTAGCTTCTGCTAAGCGAGCACGAGCAGCATCCGCCACGCTAGTGTCTACTTTCTCTGCACCCCTTGCTGAGCTAGGCATTGTAGGTAAAAGCAAATTTGAACGCTCAGGTACCATGGCATATCCTGGACCAATCTTTGCCTCAGCAGCTTTGACCTGCTTCATAATGTCCCAGACACCTTCCTCATTCTTGGTGGTGTCAATTGCGCGAGCAGCGTCAAAATCGGTTAAGCCGTATGACTTACCATAATTCTTTGTAGCTTCTCCTCCGAGGGGTTCTAAGACATTTTTACCTTGCGCTGGGGGTAAGCCCTCTTTCATTGGAATTAACTTCCCTAACTCCGTTTTCTGAGTAGATGGAGTGTATATTCCGTGCTTAGCAGCTTCTTTTTGCGCAGCTTTGAGTTCAGCCTCAGCATCTTTGAATACAGTATGCGCAGCTTGATGTTGTTGATGAGTGTTTAAAATGTTTTCAGCATGGGTTTGAGCCGCGCGTTCAAAAGCATTCTTCGCTACGTCGGCATTTACCTTAGCGGTGTTCAATGCAGCATCGGTTACGGGCGGCTTAATAACTTCTTCAGTCATAGGTTGATTAAACACCTTACCAGCTACGCCACCAGCAATTGCAGCACCAACATCACCTACGTCAAAAGTAGAAGGAGCAGCCGTAACAGTAACTGAACCTTGAGGCGCAGAGCCTGCTTCACCTTGAGTCAAACCAAACAGTTCAGGATGATCCTTTTGAAACTGAGCCGCTACAGGATCTTCAGTCTGAGTTTGAGTAGGCGCGGGAGTTCCTTCCTGAGTGTTTGAAAATAGATCAGGATGTTCCCTTTGAAATTGTTCTGCTATAGGATCTGCCATGATTAACCCTTACTGTTGCGGTTTGTATTTGTAGTTATTGCTCAAATAGCTATAATACTGAGCATACTTCTCAGGTACTTTGCGGAATGGAGAATCTTTTGAATTAAAAAACTCATTCAAGTGAGTATTAGCATAATTTTCACCTTTTTGATTTACCCAGTCAGAATATGCATCACGAATAGCGAGGTTTTTAGAGTTTTCTAATTTACGTTGAGCCGCCCACTTGTCAATGAATTGCGGGATATTATTCATATTAGAGTTAATAGCCTGCATTTGCATATCTTCATAGTTCGTCAAACGAGCACCGAATGCTGTCTGGCGACTAGTCTTGAGGTTCATAATCACTTGATTAGCGAGGATGTTTGCTGCCTCACTAGCGGCTGCTTTCTGCTCTGTCTTTAAAGTAGAGTTACGTACAATTGAATCAAAGTTACTTTTCAGATGACCGATATCACCAAGCGTAACGCCCTCATCACCAGCGGACATGCCGATCTTTGAGAGCTTCTTGACAAATGAATCCTCATCTCCAGCTTGAAGCACGCCGAAGATTTGATTAGCGTCTTTACGAGTCGCAATATTATGCAAGCGATCTAGCTGAGCATTAGAAGTAACAAATGCATCAGGCATTTCACCAGTCAAAGCATCACGCATCGTGTTATACTGCTTATTACCCGCGACGGATTGCTCCTTGAGCACTGCCTGCTGACCTGCCACGCCCATTCCTGAAGGCTCTGAACCAGCGGCAGGCTTTTGAGCATTTTGAGGTGCTTGACCTTTCTGGAATAACAATGAAGGATCAATAGGCTTCCCGTTTTTGTCAAGAATACCGAACTCAATATGAGGTCCAGTGGACTTGCCAGTTGAACCAACAGTGCCGAGGGCTTGACCTTGAGTGAGTTCATCACCCTGCTTAACATTTACGTCATTCAAGTGAGCGTAATATGAGGTTGAGCCGTTAGGATGCTCAACAATAACCCTGTTACCGAATCCGTCAGGAGACTTCTCGATTGAGGCTACTTTTCCTGGCAATACTGCTTGAACAGGTGAATTTAAAGGTGCAGCAAAGTCAATACCGCCGTGCATTTCAGTTTTACTAGTGTCCATTGGATTCTTGCGTTCACCGAATGGGCTAGAGATTGTAGCTTTTTCAACAGGGTAATTGAGTCCAAAACCTTGAGGAGCAGCTGGTTGAGCCGCAGGCTTATTGAGCATTCCTGGGAATTCAGCCTCAAGACGAGCCGCTGCCACGTCAGCATTAGACTTCTCAGCACCTGCCTTAGTTGCCTCGTTACTGAAGCCGATCATGTTCTTTAGAATTTCACCACGAGCAGGGGACAATGAAGCTACAAGTGGATAGATAGACTGTAACTTAGCAGATTGATCAGCATTAATATTACCTGAACTCAAAGCATTAGGTACTTGAGTAGGTTCTACTCCGAGGGTTTGACCCATGAGTGCTAGAGCTTTTGCGTCATTCTGCATGGTGTATTTTTGACCAGCAATTTGAGCACGCATCATAGCTAGGCTAGGTGCTAACTCTTTTTCACGCTCAATGTCTT
>Ga0208875_1000628_pt1 | contig 10581 bp, 21 predicted proteins | sample CryBogCBH25Aug08_FD_184612 | JGI IMG/M metagenome (GOLD analysis project Ga0208875, IMG submission 184612) | Freshwater microbial communities from Crystal Bog, Wisconsin, USA - CBH25Aug08 (SPAdes) (version 2) | ecosystem: Environmental > Aquatic > Freshwater > Lake | place: Crystal Bog...
TCGCCCACTTCTGGGCTTCCAAGTCAATCAGAGAGAATTTTGCCAATCAAGCAGCTAGTAAATAAGCCTCTTGATATGTGGACATACGTTTATCCACATGGAACTGGGTTGATAAAGTAACAGGAACTGAAGTTTCGTTCAAGTCTTCTACGTTTAAAGCTGGGCCAGTTGTACCGATGAAACGACCAGGTCTACGTACGTTAACTGTTGCGCCAATTTTTGCGCCTACTACGGCAAATTGGTCATCATAGTTGCGGTCTACTTCTGATGTAAATGTTAATTCGTTTTCTAAAACCATCAACGCTTCGTTGGTGATTTTAGAGATAGTTAATAGCGTATTTGCCATTTTAATTCTCCAAAAAAATTAGGTTTATCTGACTTTTCCTGCCTGTCTTGCAGCTTTCCATTGAGCATAAGTGCCATGAAATTCACCATTGGTGTCTATCATTACATCTTTGCCAACTTTGCCACCGCTTAACGGCTTGATTGGTTCAGGTGCTTTACTACTTGAAACATTTTTCTTCTCAGCTTTGGGGGTATCCTTAGCTTCAAATTGCGCTTCTAACTTGCCTAACTGTTTAAGAGCCTTAGCAACTGGCATTTCTGTCAGTTCCTTTGCAAAGTCCTCATTTGTAGCTAAGTGGTATAGGAGTTGTGGGCCTACATCACTATCAATAATGGAATCACGAATAGGGTCACTAATGACTATGTCCGATGATTTCACCATCCTATCAAAATCAGGCAAGTTTTCTTTCGCTTTTGCAATCTTCTCACTCCAAGCCTTTGTCAGCTTTTCCTGAGCTTCTTGCGCTTTGCGACTAGCTTCTTGCTCATCCCTTTGCTTTAAAGCATTTTCCGCACTCCATTCCGCTAATGCTTCTGCATATTCAAAAGCATCATTAAACTGGCTTGCTTGGGGTTTATCACTAGACACAACCCTTTGGGGTTCTTGTCTTGTAACATTCCCTGCTTCATAACTCTTTAGACGTTCCTCTAGTTCACGAGCTTTGGCTTCAGCTTCCTGAGCCCTTTTCGTTACTTTATCGAACCGCTTATTAAGCTTGTCACCACGCTTCTGTTCCTTAGCATCTTCCTTTGCTTCCGGTTCACTCTGCGCCTCGACCTGTTCTGGCTCTGAATCTTCCTTTACAGATTCAGCCTCAGTAGGCTCTTGGTCAGCTAAACCTAATCTTTCTGCATAAAAGGTTGCTGCGTTGCTACTATCTACTACGTTTGCTGCTTCTCTTACAACTTCTTGCTCGGCCATGATTTCTCAAGCTCCAATTTAAGTTAAAAATACTACTAAATTTAATTCTTGTCTATTTTTCTTTTGATGCTTTTTTAGCTTCTTTCATCAAAGTTTTCTGTTCTTTCAGTTGCTCTTTGTCCATACCTTTGAATGGATTAGGCTGCTCTGGCTCATATTTCTTGCCAGCTCTGCGAGCCATTTCCTTCATTTTCCATTCTGTTACGTTTGCACCTGTAATTGTTGGCATCATTTTCTCCGATTAAATACCACGTTCAATTGCTTCATCTAAAGCTGCTCTTTCAGACTTCACATCCATATTCGCTAATAATAACGCTAATTGCGCTTTCATTTGCTCAATTTCTTTCTGTGTTTCAGTCTTAATCACAGTATCTTGGGCTTGAGTAGCAGTTCTAATATGCGTATCTTCTCTGCGTACATCAATATCCATCTGTTTACGCTGTGTTTCAGCTTGTTGCTTGTATTCCTCAACAGAAGCTCGGTACTTCATATCCATAGTCATTTGCGAAATCTGCTGTTCTAAGTCTTGAATCATTTTCTTAGATTGAGCCAATTGCATCTGAACTTGTGGTGGAACGTCAGATTTATCGTCAATTTGAGCCATTGGGTTAGAAGCAGCCAAGCGGTCAGCAATAATGTCTGCGCCTGGGAAATCTGAGTTTCTAAAGATCAAATCACCAGCAGTTTGCATCAAATTAGGATCAAATGAGAGCATCTGAACCATAGAATCAAAGGCTTCAGCACGTTTGGAAGCATAGCCAGGGCCTGTTTCCATAACAATATCATATTTACCTACTGTTACATCATTCAATACTTTTTCAACGCCTTGATCATCAACGCCTGGCTGGTTAAGAGTCACTAACTCTCCTTTTCCATCTGCGCCAATAATGCGTAAAACTCGTTCTTTATCGTAAATATGCGGAATTAGGTCAACAATAATGCGACCAGTTTGACGTATAGAACGAGTCAAATTGTCGTAATAATGGAAGTTAGTCATATCGGTTTGCTGTTGCATACCATTTATGGCTTTTCCAGATTGATTGCCGTTTGGAAGCTGAGTTGGATCATAAATACCAACAACTGCTTTTAAATCCCCATCTAAACCTTGTAATGCTGTGACCATTCCTGCTGGAGGTGGCTCTGGCTGAATCCTTGTAGGAACAGGAGCCATGCGACCTTCAGAGTCAGTTTGTTTGTAACGCAATACAGGCATCGACTTGATGTTTGCCTGATTCCATTCCATTTCATGACCTTCATCCTGACCTTCTGCAAGGAGGAATTTAGCCTTTGGAGCAAGAGCAACAGATTCAGTAAGAGCAGTTGACCAAAAGTTATACATACGCTGTGGATCTTTAGCCATACGAGTAAGGCCAAACTTCTTCTTTTTGCTATCCACAATGAGCTGCTGACCATAAACAGGCACAACAGGAATGTAACTACCAGCCCAATTCCTTTGTTCAAGGATCTGCATACCAGTTAATTTGCACCACTTAATCTGCTTTTTAATGGTTTCACGCTTAGAAACGACATAAATGCCAGCATCTTGCATGACTGTTTCTTTAGGCTTTTCATCTTCATAGCAAGTGGTTCCATCAGACAAAAGCAGCAATTTCATGCGCTTGCGTTCTGTATAGAAATATTCTGCTACACGAATATCTTCCCTTGTAATCCATTCGGACTGACTATCGCCTGTGCCACGAGGATTAAAGCCTGCGCCATCGTCTGCACCAGGATACATCTTGCGGAACGCTTCTTTGCTAATAACCTCAGTAATCAAGCATTTCTCTGCATCTGAGCCATCAGGTTCATTACTATTAGGGTCAAAATAGACCATAAAAGGGTTTTCAATCCGTTTGATGTAGATTTCTTGGTCAAAACTATCAGGTCTTGGATAGTCATGGGTAATGCGCCAATAGCCCCAACCCATGCGTACTGCAAAGTCAAAGGCATTATCGTAGGCTGCATCGGCATCCGATTGATTCTCAATATGTCGGCAAATACCAGTAATGATTTCAGCTACTTTCTCGTCTGAATCATTGTTCATGCCATGCGCTTTCATACGAGGCCGTTGCTGTCTTTGCTGATTAGTAATCTGTCGGCAATACGCATCAATCTTATTGATGGTCAAATAAGGTCTAGATTCTAATAATCGGCTATTTTGGATTTCTACAGGCCATTGATCACCACCAGCAAACTTTAGATCGTCTAAAGCCTCTACTCGGTTGTTTGAATCATTGTCAGAGCAAAATCGCAGAAACTCTTTAGCTTCTTCAATTACTCCGGATTCATAATCATCGCCATATTCGCCTGAATATATACCGCCATTGCCTGAGTCGTAGACCGCCATATTGTTCCTTTATTAGCCCATCCAGCTTGAAATATTGTAATCGACTGGTTTTCTTTTGACTATCTTCTTTTCTTGAATCATAAGCCCAATGTACCTAAAAGCATCAGCCCCATGCGAATAATTGTCATGAACTGGCTTTAAACTAAATCCTTTGGTATCTGGGTCTACATCGTACCGATAATGTCGTAAACAATCTAGCCCTGCAGCCGTATTGTTTTTATCAAAATAGCACGATCCAAATATGGTTCTTGCAGCATTAATTGAGTCAGCAATAGGAACTTTTCCAATAATTCTGACGTTATAGCCTGAGTTGCGAACAATATCTTCTAAGCTCCTACCATTGGCAGCCAAAGTCTTATTCTGAGCATCATGAGGCAAATATAAGGTGTCATAGACATATCCGAATGTCTGCATCCTAGCCAATATCTCGCTGATTGTGGTCTGAGTTGTTTCAAAATAACGGATTAGCCTGGTTTCCATGCCTACAAACTGAACAAACCAAACAGCAGTTGCATCAGCCCATCCAATATCAAATACCGCCATAACTGGCTTAGTAGCATCGTAAGGAACATTACAAATTCTTCCGTCTTGTTCAGCTCTAGCCATTTCTTTGCCAAAAACTGCACCATCAATGGTTGACCTTGTAAAACCTTCCCATACATTCTGATAAGCCTCAAAATCCCTGTTTCTAAGTGCTTGCCTTTCAATATCCAATACTTCAGGAAACCAAGGATTATCGTTCCAGTTCACTTTTTGAACTACAGCATTATCAGGAGGGCTAATAACAAAACGCTTGTAGGTTTCGTCTGTAGGCAGTTCTGGATTAAAAGTAATCCAAATTTCGCTATTTTCTTTTCTTATCGTAGGGATAAGAATATCAAATGACGATTTTGTAACGTTATTTGCTTCCTCTACCCAGCAGTAATCAATGCCCTCAATAGACTTTAATCCGTTGATATTGTTTTTGATGCCTGCAAAGATAAACTCTGTGCCGTTTGAGCCTCTAATAGTGGTCTGAGTTATCTCATAGTGTGCTTGTAGGCCCAGGTTATAGATTTGGTCGCATAACAGTTTATGTACGGAATCTTTAATAGAGGTCTGGAACTCACGAGCACATAGGATTCGCAGGGTTCTAATTACCCCCATGCAAAGCAATGCCCTGGATACACTATGCGATTTTGATGCACCTCTTCCGCCAAAAAGCACCCTGTATCGGCTGTGCTTAGGCTCAAATAAGCATTTAAGCTTTTTAGGAAAAGGAGGCCAAATGACCCCATTTTCATTCTTCAAGTTTTCTTGGTTCGACATCTACAAAAGAGAAGTTAATTTCTTTGACTTGTGCGCCTTCACCAGCAGCAAGCTCGGTAACGTTAGTTTCCTTCCAACCAGCCCTAGTTTTTAGCCAAAAAATGGCAGCTGTCATATTGCCTTTTTTAGCCTGCTGGAATAAGGTATTGGCTATTTGTGCGTTTGCATCAATTCTGCCATCTTCTAATTCAGCCCTGTAATGCTTTCTTAGGGTGTCATCGGTAATTTCTAACTTATGGGCAATATCCACATAGCGAGTACCCACAGCAGCCAAGCTTTTTACAAAAGCCCTGCTTTTCTCATCCGGAATATGCTCTACACCTTGTGTCATACCTTTTCTAACTCCGAAAGCACCGCCTTTTTACCTGTAAAGTCTTCCCAACGTTTTACGATAACGTCACAGTATTTGGGGTCTAATTCCATAACATAGGCAATTCTGCCATTTTTTTCAGCAGCTAATAGGGTTGTACCACTACCCCCAAAACTGTCCAAAATAATATCGCCACCCTTTGTATTATTGAGCATTTGGTACTCAAATAGGGCAACAGGCTTCATAGTAGGATGTTCGCCATTCCTGCTTGGTTTGTCAAATTCAAGGATAGTTGTTTGTTTTCTGTCTGTGGCCCATAAATGCCCTGCGCCTTCTTTCCAACCATATAAACAAGGTTCATGTTTCCAATGGTAGTCTTGTCTGCCCATAACCATCGTAGACTTCTTCCAAATAAGGCACTGACGCACTTTCCAACCAGCATCAAATGCTGCACCTCTAAAGTTATATCCTTCGGAATCAGCATGCCATATATAAAATACAGCACCTGGCTTCATCACAGTATCGGCAGTCACATAAGCATCTCGTAAGAATTGCCTAAATCCATCGTTACTCATAGAGTCGTTTTGAATGGTTAGCGCATCCTTGGTTTTGCCTTCATACGCAACGTTATAAGGTGGATCAGTTAACCACATATCGACCTTTCGGTCATTTGATAGCTTTTCCATATCCGTAATAGAACAGGAATCGCCACACATAAGCCTATGATTTCCAAGGATATATATATCGCCAGGCTTAGTTTTAGGCTCATCTGGTACGTCAGGTACAGCATCCTCGTCTGTTAGCCCTACAGTCGGTTCTATTGGGTTTAAAAGGGCATTTAGCTCGTCTTGGTCAAATCCTAATACTGATAGGTCATAATCCTCAGAATTAAGCTCTTGTAGCTCAATCATCAATAAATTGTTATCCCAATCGCTATTTAATGCCAATTTATTGTCGGCAATGATTAAGGCTTTCTTTTGGTTTTCGGATAAGTGTGCCAACTCAATAACTGGAACTTTAGCCATTCCAAGCTTACGAGCAGCCAAAAGCCTGCCATGACCAGCAATTAATCCATTTGTACCATCTACCAATATTGGGTTAGTCCAGCCAAATTCTTTAATACTTGCAGCGATTTGAGCCACTTGTTCGTCAGAGTGCTTTCGGCTGTTATTGATATAAGGTATTAGGGTATCGATTGCCCTTTGTTCTATTTTCACTCGTTTGCCATACTGTCACTATTAGCCTCTGCTTGGTCTACATCAGCTTGGACTTCAGGACTGTTTTTAAGGTTTGTATATTGGTCTTGCAGCTCTTGGGGTACTTCAGGCTGATAGATGATAGCGTTCATATCCGCTTCTACTTCTTCAATAGACTGCGGATAAGGATAGGGCAAATAGACGTTAGGTGCGGTCATTCTACTTCTACCGGAGTAACACCTACTGCTACTGGTTCTTCTGCTTGTTTAGCCTGTTCTGCTAATTGCTCATTGGCAATCTTTTTAATGCCATCAATTAATGGTGCTGAATAAGCATAAGGAATCTTCCCTAGTTCTGCTAGAAGTTCGTTGATTTGGGCAATAGTGAATGTTACGTTCATTTATAATTCTCCTTAAATAAATCATCATTTTGTGGGCCACGTTCTTTGTATTCAAAAATAGTGTCTAAATGTTTTTCAAGCCATCCCAATCTTGTATTGCATTGTTGGCATAAAACCCCTCTATAAGTTTTTGGAATTTTATGGTCAATGCACATTTTTTTGGCTTTTATGCCACATATTTCACAAGGCTGGCTTCTTAAATATCTTACTTCGTCTAATGACAAACCATATTTTTTCCTAGCATCATAAGCTAATTGAGTATGCTTTTTTGCTGCGCTTAAAGTGCCATTATTGGAAAATTTATGTTTTATTGTCATTTTTTCTTTGATTTTGCTTTTGTTGCTTCTTTTTTAACAGCGTAACTGATGGCAACAGCTTGTTTTACAGGTTTACCTTCTTTCACAGAAGTAGCAATATTTTTCTTAAATGCTGCTGGTTTAGCTGATTTTACTAATGGCATGGTTTTGCTCCTAGTTGTAGCCTTTTTAAGGGCTGGTTTGCGTTTAATACCTTCTTGAAATATTCTTTCTCGTTCAGCAAGTTTTTCATCTTCATTGCTAAATTTAGCCCATGAAGTAATGATTTCAGTAGCAGTCATGGATTTTGACTTCCAAGGCCAGCATTTTTTAAAGAATTTAAGCATTTTCAGTTTTCTCTTTAAGTCTTCTTAATTTTTGAGAAATTCGCATTTTTTCTATTGACTCAAGAGAAGCTTTTCTTCCAGTTAATGTTTTTGATATTTGCTTTTTTTGAACATCAGAAATTGGTCTTCCTACATTAATTCCCTTCATTCCTTCTGAAATTTTTTTTCTCACTTCAAAAGAAACTGTTTTTCCTTTATGGATTTTAGAAAACTTAAGTTTTGTTTGCTCTGAATGCTTTAGTCCGCTTACACCTTGACCGCCAGAAGTTAAATTAACTAAAAAGATATTGCGTTTTTTATAAACATCAATAGCCTCTCTTTCTGCAAGCAAAGCAAATTCTTCATCAATTTCATCAATTAATATATTTACGCTAAATCCGTTTGATTCTGAAATTATTTTATGCCATAAAACATTCCTATTGATTGTTGCAAATGCTCGTTTTCCATTGCCTTTTCCAATATAAAAAGGCATTTTTGTATCATTTCTAAGATGTTCGTATATGTAATAACTCATTCATTCACCCAGCAGACATCTGCCCATTGCATGATTAGATACTTTACCCCATCCTCATAATAGGGATGGTAACGCAAGTATTCTTCGCCTTTGTCATCGTTCATAGTTCCAAAGCGAACTCTAGCTCCTACTTGAACAGGCATATCTTCTCTGCGACCACCGGATAGTTTCTTGCCAGGGCCAACAGCTACGACAGTTCCCATGTTTTCTACTTCTTTGTTTTCAACAAAAATAACCGATGACAGCTCTCTAACATCAGGTTTAACTACAATTTTGTCTGCTAAAGGCTTGAGTTTCATGATTTTTTGGGCCTTCCTGGTTTCTTTTTTGGTTCAGAAATCAAAACAGGTTCAGTAATAGACCAAACCATTGCCTCTAAAGCTGCACTTTCAGCTATTTGCCATTCGCCACACCAATCTTCATTGGATTTATTAACAACAGAAGGGAATCTTTTACAGATCCCCATTCTTTCTCCTACCGAAAAAAATCGACAGGAATTACAGTTTTCACTATTCTTTACAACAGCCATTCTAGTTCTCCGATTACTAGGTTGGTTAGAAAGCCCTGTTAGTGCACGACTAGCAGGGTTTTCGCTTTTTTATTTCTTAGTTCTTTTTCTCATACTTATCTTCAGAAGCATAAGTAGTGCGCTTGTGGTCATAGCAGATACCAGCAGTACGACCAGTATTGAACTCTTTATCAGAGCCAATCGCATCTTCTTTGCCCATCGCTACACCACCACGATGAGATTTTTCCATGCGTTCACCAGACATATCTGCTTTGCCAGCACCTTTAGGAACTACTACACCTTTGGCTGGTATGCCTTTGGTGCTATTTGGATCAGTTGTTTTGCCCATTGCCATTTTCATTTTCCTTTTGCAAAAGAAGCTACAAATCGTAGCTCCATTAATTTTATGAGGTTCTTACTCTATGTCAAGCATTTTAATTAATCGTATAGCAGCATCAACTGAATCTATTCTGCTAATTGGGCCACCTCGCCAATTTTGCATAAATTTAACCTGAGATTCTGTATAGGGAGCTTTATTATCCCTTTTTATTTCACAAAGAACGCTGTGCTTTTTGTAGCCTATCAAAATATCAGGACAACCTTCTCCAACCCTAGAAAGATTAAGAACAGAAGCACCCAAAGCAATAAAAGTATGAATTATTTGCTTTTGGTTTTCATCAACTCTTTTCTTGTAATAAGTCATTTGTTTTTTCTAAAAGATCTTCTTCGCTATACGACCAATACCTAGCAAAAGCTTTTTTTCCCAGTTGATGTACCGCATTATCTCCAAGCCTATGATGATGAGCACAAAGTCCTATTGCTGGTGCTAGGCTACGTTTACCGCCAAATCGTCTTATATGGTGAATTTCAACTGGAGAATCGTCTATTTCCCTTACAGATAACTGCCGGCATAATATGCATCCTAGCCTGGCTAATTTTGAATAATGGTCTTTTTCGGCTTTTGTAGTCATTAAAACAATTCAGTTAAATCCACATATTTAAATAAATGCTTTGGAACATCATAATAAAGTTCATGCTTTGTATCATCTTTCATTTCCCAGTATGGAAAAGCTAAAGCAGTTAATCCTTTAATCCAGTAAGCATGAGTCATATCTTGATTTAAAGCAAAAAACAAAGTTTTTGGCACTTCTAACATATGTTTTTTACGAACTGGCACATGGATAGTATCAAAAGGGCAATACGGATTCCATTGCCTTACTTCTACTTCAGCAAATCCTATAGGATTATCCCCTTTGTGAATAATCAGGTCTGTTCCATAAATATCAGGATTATCTAAAGCTGTAAAGCCCCATTTCATAGAAATCCATTCAGCTACCGCAGCTCTAGCTGGTGGATCGTACTTATCGTGCAAATCTTGGTCAAATTTCTTTATTTTCACCAGCTATATCCTGTAATTTAAGGGCCATTTCCACCAAATCGGTAGCAATTTCATAAGCTCTTTGTTTATCTTGCTTAAGCATTGCATCGTAATAACCATCCAAAAGCTTTTTGGATACTAAAAAAGGTAAGCTAAAGTCTTTCATTTACATATTTCCCTGTCTGCGATTAGAAGATAAGGTGCGCCAAATATCAATAATCCGCATTTCATGATTGCGTTCATTGTCTATTTTTTTAAATTGCTTTAAAGCTTCAGTCCAAGCTTGTACCGCTTGTGCGTATTTATCGCTTGATAGAGCCTTTGCTTCTCTTTCTGCTACTGTGCCTTCAGCCAATAGAAAAGAATGGCTCTTAGCTTGTTTTAAGCCTTCCTCAAGGTATTTAACTTGACCAGCCCAGGCTGCATGAGATTCATCGGTAGAGGAAAGCTTAATTAATGCTTCTTCCACCCTGTTTTCAGTTAATTGTTCAAGATTCATAGCCATTGTCCTTTGATTGTTCCTCTGTTGCCTTTTCGCCATTGTTCTGCCAGATCGAGCTGAATTTTATGGAGTCTTGGCGCAAATGCTGGGTTAGATAGCAACTTGCGTATTTCTTTAAGTCCGTATTTGTGCCTGATGGATAGCAAATAGCGAACTTCGCATTGGTGTCGGTATTTTTCTTCATTCATCTAATCTTTTTCTGAGCAAT
>Ga0208875_1000629_pt1 | contig 10580 bp, 9 predicted proteins | sample CryBogCBH25Aug08_FD_184612 | JGI IMG/M metagenome (GOLD analysis project Ga0208875, IMG submission 184612) | Freshwater microbial communities from Crystal Bog, Wisconsin, USA - CBH25Aug08 (SPAdes) (version 2) | ecosystem: Environmental > Aquatic > Freshwater > Lake | place: Crystal Bog...
GAATACTGCCGCAGTCATCAAGTAGCCACTCAGCCCTACGGCAAGCTCATCGTAGCTGCAGATAAAACGCAAATCGATGACCTGCAAGCAATTCTCTATAAAGCTCAAAATAATGACGTACCTGAGATCAAAATGATTTCCGCGGATGCCGCTAAAGCATTGGAGCCAAACCTGCAATGTTCAGCCGCCATTCTCTCTTCATCCACGGGCATTGTAGATAGTCATGGTTACATGCTGTCTTTATTAGGGGGCTTTGAAGATGCAGGCGGCATGCTGGCTTACCAATCACCATTGATCAGTGCCAAGCCCATTGGTAATCAGGCTGAAGGTGGGTTTGAGTTAGAGATTGGTGGTGCAGATGGGATGAGAATTCAGACAAGACTACTGATTAACTGTGCGGGCATGAGCGCACCAGCGCTTGCTCAAAAAATTGAAGGCTTAGCAAAGGAGATAATTCCGAAGGCGTATTTTGCTAAGGGCAATTACTTCTCACTCTCAGGTAAATCTCCTTTTAGCCATTTGATTTATCCCATTCCAGAACCAGGCGGTCTGGGCGTACATCTGACCTTGGATATGGCTGGTCAAGCTAAGTTTGGCCCTGATGTGGAGTGGCTGGAGATTGATCAAGAAGATCAAATTGACTACACCGTTGACCCAAAACGAGGCGAGGGCTTTTATGCTGCGGTTCGTCGCTATTGGCCTGGTCTAAAAGATGGCGCTTTGCAGCCAGATTATTCTGGTGTAAGGGCAAAAATTGTGCCCTCAAATGCACCTGCAGGCGACTTCTGTTTTGATGGCCCGCAGCAGCACTCTTTGCATGGCCTCTTTAATTTATATGGTTTTGAGTCCCCAGGCCTAACTTCCAGCTTAGCAATTGCTAAGCATTTAGAGATGTTAATTAAAGACTCGCTTTGACATCCCCCCCTCCCTAAAGGGAAGGGATTCCTACTGCTAGACGCTCATGTCCGAGCGCAAGAATATTCTTGGCAGCGTTTACATCGCGGTCATGAACCATTCCGCAATCACTGCAAACCCATTCTCTTATTCCAAGTCCTGCGATACCTTTCGGCCGCGAAGGTGGCAGAGCGCCACACTCCGAACAGGTTTGGGTTGTTAATGCCTCATTGACTTCCTCATACATCACGCCAGCGCAATCGCTTTTATATTCCAACATGGTTTTGAGTGATGACCAACCCGCATCGAGCGTGGATTTAGCCATCTTGGTTTTGATGAGTTTGCTGCTAGATACATTTCCTACAAATATTGCTCCATACTCTTGAGTCAGCATGGTCGAGAATTTGTGCAATTCATCTTTACGGCGATTCTTGATCTTGGCATGAAGCGCCTTGATTAAGGACTTCTTATTGGCGCGTTGTGCCATGCCCAGTGATTGCTCTAGCTTTCGGTAATTTCTGCCAATAAGGCGATGGCTATCACTGGTTACGGCACATTCTTTGAGCCCAAGATCAATCCCGATGGATTTAGTAGCGGTATTGGGCTTCTTCTCTACTTTGACCGTGGTATTGAAATACCAGTGTCCACGGGAGTCTTCTGAGAAGGTACCAGAACCCAGTTCGTAATCCGTCAATCCGTAACTGTCCCAAATATTGAACTTGTAGCCAGCATAGCGAATTTGTCCTCCGCGATAACTAATGCAGTCATGACGATACGGTACCCAGCCAAGCGATCTTCGTGATCCATTGCTTTTGCGCCAAGAGAGCTTTATTTTCTTGAACTGTTTACGCCGCGTGGCCAGCTCATGACCGATCATTTGCACTGTCGCTGAATTGAGTATTAATCCTTCTTTGCAGGCGCCAGCAGTATATTTTTGCAGATCATAGCCGCTCATGAATTTGCCGGTACGCTGCGTATGCTTAAGCGAGAGCTCATTGCAAAAATTCCAAACAAAATTAGCCTCATTTGATAACTGGCGCAATACTTTTGCATGCTTATCTTTAATTCTTACTTGCAGGGTTTTAATGGAGCTCACATTTGATATTATAATTGGTCTATGAATAATAAACAAGCCTTAAGACAAGGTAGATATTGTATATTTAATATTCATATTCATTTGGTCTTTGTAACAAAATACCGTAGAGGCGTCTTTGATGAATATCTCCTGGATAAGCTCAAAGTCATCTTTGCCAATATCTGCACGGATTTTGATTCGGTACTTGTTGAAATGGATGGCGAGGATGATCATGTTCATTTACTGATATCTTATCCTCCGAAAATCGCGATATCAAACTTGGTTAATAGTCTTAAGGGTGTATCAAGCCGATTATTAAGGGCGCAAGATTTTGACAGGCTAAGAAGTAAGTTATGGGGAAAGCAACTCTGGTCCCCAAGTTATTTTGCCGCCAGTTGTGGCGGAGCGCCAATAGCTATTATTCGCAAATATATAGAAGATCAAAGGTTAGAGAAATAGCGCAATTCATCCTCCGCCTAAACGCGAAGGATTTCTTGCTTTAATTTTTGTTAAAGTTTTTAATGCAGAGCATCAAATGGGTTTAGTAGTGGAATTCTGAAGCGTTTAAAGTCTTTAGTGTTGCGAGTAACTACTGTCAGTTTTTTTTCAATGGCTGTTGCCGCAATCATGGCATCTTCTCTGACGGTATTTGATTGGGCATGCATCATTTTTGCCCATAAGATAAAGGTAGTACCAGTCATTGGCAAAACATTATGAATGCTAGCAATGCTTTGTAGCCATAATTCTAAAGACTCAGCTTTTTTCTTGTCTTGCTCGCGAGTTATCTCAATGCCCGCTTGAATCTCGCCTATCGAAACTGCTGAGATGTAGAGATCTTCTTCGGCAATATTTTTATACCACTCCAACACGGCTCCATGTGGCTTTGGTCTACGTAATTCAGAAATAATATTTGTATCAAGTAAGTACATGCAGGCGCTCACAGTTTGACTGGCTTGCGAGATACGCCTTGGCCGCGTTTTGGCACAACTAGCTCTCCTCTGGCTTCTTCTGATAGAAGAAGGGATTTAAGCGAGGGTTTGGCTAACTTTTTCAATGCATTCCACTCCTTAATGGTGATGAGAACCGCTGTTTCGTGACCGCGCTTTGTAACTACTTGAGGACCTTGTTCTAAGCAAGCATTCAGTAGCTCACTAAATTTTGCTTTGGCATCCTGTACTGCCCAATGATTATTCATGTCTATTACTCCTGACTAGATACCTGACTAGTTTAGCAGAATAGAACGTGACTGTGACGCATTAAATCAACAGAACAAAACCGTGAAAGACAGGAGAAATGCGTTTTTCTGAAAGTGCTTACTGATTTCCTTATAATCTAGCTCTCAATACGCATAGGAAGAGTGGCAGAGCGGTTGAATGCACCAGTCTTGAAAACTGGCGAGGATGAAAGTCCTCCGTGAGTTCGAATCTCACCTCTTCCGCCAGCCTATATAAATCAAGGGCTTACAAGCGTTTTTAGCAATTTGATACCACTAAGATATACCACCTATTTAGCGTGGTTTAAGTGATGCAAGTAGAGCCCCTTTAAGCAGCTTCTCAGCTCGTCTCTCAGCTCTCGCTATCTTCTTATCAAGTATCTCCTCAGGTGTCATAGAAGCCTTAATAGACACCTTCTCAGCTACCTTTAAAGCCTTAGCTTTAGCTATCTTCTCAGCATTCGCTTTACGAGTTGCAACACTCTTAGCAGTAGAAAGTCTCTGCTGATAGTTCACTATTAGACCCAGCTCATGCTTCCTCTCTACATAATTAGCCATGATCTGCTCATCAATAGGTCGGACATAAGTATCAGGAAGTCTCTCCAGCCCTATCGCCTTGGCACAACATAACTGCATCCACCCTAAGGAAGTCTTTACGAATACAGATCGAGAATGATGCAGTGGTAACTTGCAGTAAATCTCCCTGTCATAACATTGCCACTTGGTTATCCCTCTAGCCTCGGCTTGTGCCTCACTTCGCATCTCCCAGTTGGGACTTGCCGTGTTGAGTTGGTAATCCTCGGATCTCACTAGATTACTCAATAGGGTAGTCTTGCGCATTTAAGTGGCTGCACATTAATGACTTATTTATCAGTCATTCACTGATTTAAATTGGTGGAATACAGCGGTCTATTTGCGTCAAGGACACCCTGGTCGGCGGCATGTCAATAAAAATGCATATATCACGCTATATTCTGTCAATATGTCAACAAAACTGCACATAACTGGCTATATTGGCTACAAAACTGCATATTGCAATTGAATTTAGCTTTTGAAGCTAGTTAGCAAAAAATCATTCAAACTGCTATTTCGTAGGAAAAAATGAGAATATGTTTAAAAATGTAGGGATCTATTGAAAATCGTAAGAAAAAGTTTGTAAAAGTATTTAATCGTAAGAAAAAGTGTGTATATGTAAGAAAAAGTATGAGAAAATAGCTATTCGAACGAAAAAGTGGGGCTTTGGGGAAATATGAGCGATATAGGCTATTCACAAGTAAAAAGTCAGCTTGATCTCAGTGCTTTTGATCCACTTGTACCTGCACGCCTTGCCTCGGTAACCAGTGTAACGCCCACCCAGGGCGCATTGTTGATACCCGCAAAAGTAGCGCCCAAAGATGATCGCCCACTAAGCCACCTGTTGTTTGCGCTAAAGCATGAAGGAGTTAATCTCCAATTGTTATCGCAGGCCTTAAGAAAAATCCCAGCCCAAGAGATGCTGGCCGCAATTAGCGTATCGCCAACAGGTGTTTACATTCGTACGGCTTGTTTTTTGTGGGAAGCCTTTAATAAGCAAGAGTTAAAGGGCGCGCCAGCAATTACAGGGCCAATGGTTAATTTATTTGATCCCAAAAAATACATTACAGGACCAAGCATACGCAATGCCAAGTGGCGGGTTAATTTCAATGGCTTGGGTTCTTTGGATTACTGCGTCACTGTTGAGCGAACTGCGCACATTAATAGTTTGCTTGAATCTAAAATCCTCCAGAAAGCAAATGAATTTCTACTGGAGCTTGGTGGGGCAGCATCCGATAGGGCAATGTCTTGGGCTTATTTAAGTGAGACCAAAAGTTCTTTTGAAATTGAACATGAAACACCGAGCGCCACTAAAGCAGAGGCATTTGTAGAACTACTTAAAAAAGCCCATCTGACTACCCAGTTAGATGAAGAGTACTTAGTTGGCTTGCAAAATACCGCCATTACCAATCCTTTGGATAGAGCTGTTAACTATCGCCATCAACAAAACTGGTTGAGTAGCCCATTACGTGGTGCTGCTGGCGTAACGTATATTCCACCGCCACCTGAAATTGTTAATGACTTGATGAAGGGCTTGGTAGATTTTGCTAATGCCTCGCCAAAGCAGATAGACCCTTTGGTTGCGGCAGCGATTATTTCATTCGGGTTTGTTTTGATTCACCCATTCATGGACGGTAATGGGCGCTTATCGCGCTTCTTATTTCATCATGCTTTGTGCCAGTCGGGCGCTTTAAAGAATGGCTTGCTATTACCAGTATCCATTGCGATGAAGCGCAATGAAGATTTATACCTAGCTGCTCTAAAGAGCTTTTCTGAATCTGCTCGCAAACGCTGGGAAGTCATTTGGATTGATGGTGATGAATATCAAATGACATTCAAATCAGATGATTCCTTATATCGCTATTGGAATGCCACTGCCTGTGTTGGGTTTGGATTGGAAATGGCCAAGCAAGCATTGGAAAAGGACTTAAGAGAAGAAACTGAGTTCTTGGCCAAGTACGACCTTATTTCCCGTGCAATTGATGGACAGTACGACATCAGAGGCAAAGATCTTAATGCCTTAATTCTGTCCTGCATGGAGCAAAACGGAAAACTATCGGCTAACCGCCGTAAGAAATTTGCTACAACGGTGCCTGAAGAAATATTTGATGCAATTGAAGCTGAATATATGAAGGTAGTAGGCTGATTCAAAAAAGCCTCGCACTCATTCCGTCAAGGGCACCCCAAAGGGGTAGCTTGCGAACCCTTGACGGCCGCGACCAAATAAACGCTAACTCCAGGTCCGTGAGCCGCATCGGGCACCGAAAGACTCATGGACATGGAGAGCAAAAGTGACCCCCTCCCAAAAAAGTAATAGGGTCCAAAACTAGAGTAAGGTCGCTTTTAACTCCCCTCAAAATGAAAGGCCCTCCGTTTACGAGCTGAAGGCGCCACCATCTTGAATTGCTTTGAGTTCTTCGCCTGCAATGCCTAGCTCTTGAAGTAACTCCTGAGTATGCTCACCAAGTAGCGGGGGGTGGCGGCTCACTTGTTGTGGGGTGCCCATCATCTTGACCGCAAAGCCGATATTGGGGACTTTGCCCTCAATTGGATGATCGATCTCCATGCGCATCTTGCGATATTTAGCATGCTCGCTACCAAAGGCTTCTGGGTAGGTATTAATTGGTCCTGCTGGGATACCTTCCATTAGCAGTAGGTCAATCCACTCTTTACTGGATTTGGTGGCGAAGATTTTTTCAAGTTCTGCGGCCAAAATTAAGCGATTCGCTAAGCGTTGAGGGTTAGTTTTAAAAAGAGGATCTTCAAACAGCTCAGGGCGACCAATTTTTTCACAAAGTAATTTCCAGAGCTTTTGATTAGTGGCCCCCATCACAAAGTAGCCATCAGAGGCTTTCATGGCTTGGTAGGGTGCGCTCATGTGATTGGCGGTACCTAGCTTGTATGGTTCAACACCAGTGCCCCAGTACTGCGCTGTGTCCCAAATAGAAAATGCTAAAGCAGAATCAAACAGGGAGGCATCAATAAATTGACCTTCGCCAGATTTAGTTTTACCAATGTAAGCCGACAAAATTCCATAGACGGCAAAGAGGGCGCAACCAATGTCGGCGACAGGAACGCCAGCCTTAACTGGTGGACTATCAGGATAACCTGTCACACTCATCACACCGGACATCGCTTGCGCCATCAGGTCAAAGCCGGGGCGATCTGCCCATGGACCTGTTTGTCCAAATCCAGAGATGCTCGCATAGATCAAACCAGGGTTCAGTTCTTTCAGTGATGGGTAATCAATTCCCAGTTTTTTCATGACACCAGGACGGTAGTTTTCAACCAAGATGTCTGCTGTTTTGACAAGCTCGAAAAATACTTTTTTTCCCGCCTCGGTTTTGAGATTTAAGGTCATGCTGCGTTTATTGCGATTCATGTTCAGAAAGCCCATGCTATCTGAGCCTTTCATCTTGAATCCCATGGCGCCACGGGTTTGATCTCCCGTTCCTGGAGGTTCAATTTTGATCACATCAGCCCCTAGGTCGGCCAGAAGCATGCAGCAGTAAGGGCCAGCCATGACTTGGCTGACATCTAAAACGCGGACTCCGGCAAGCGGTAAAGGTTTGGCGCTAGGGGTTTTCGGCATTGTCTCTATTGTTTTTATATGTTTAGAATGAATCACATAATATCAAGCAATAGCTAATAGGCTGTCTTGATAGATATATAACTAGAACAGTATTGGAGATTTCATGTTGATTAAGTCCCCCAAATGGATTGCGCGAAGCTTTGCTTTGGCAACCGCTTTTGGTCTTTGTGCTACGCCTTTTTCCGTGTCCGCTCAGCAGGCATACCCTACTAAACCGATTCGCTTAATTGTTGGGTTTGCTCCTGGTGGAGGAACAGATATTGTGGCGCGTGCGCTTGCTCCAAAAATGGGTGAGATCTTGGGGCAGACCGTGATTGTGGAAAACAAATCTGGTGCTGCGGGAACTATTGCTGCTGATCAAATTGCAAAGTCAACGCCAGATGGCTATACCTTGTTGGTAGGCCATTCAAATTCAAATGCAATTGCGCCATTCGTACTGACCAGTGTGCCTTATAACGCTGCAACGGATTTCACGCCGATTACTTATCTGGGTTATGTACCCAATGTGTTGGTGGTGAAAGCTTCCTTGCCGGTGAACTCGGTAGCGCAATTGATTGCCTTGGCTAAAGCTAACCCTGATCAAATGACGTATGGATCTTCCGGCATTGGTAGTACTCAACATTTGGCTGGTGCACTCTTTGCCAAAATCGCTGGGATCTCTTTAAACCATGTCCCTTATAAGGGGAGTGGCCAGGCGATTATTGATTTGCTCGGTGGGCAGATTACGATGAACTTTGATACATTGCCGCCCAACTTGCAGCAAATTAAGGATGGTAGCCTCAAGGCCTTGGCGATTTCTACGCCTAAGCGTTTGTCGATTCTGCCAAACGTGCCAACCTTTAATGAAGTTGGTATTGCAGGATTTGATGTGACGAACTGGTATTCCATCATGGGCCCTAAAGGCATGGATCCTGTTGTCGTAAATAAGATTGATCAAGCAGTCAAAGCCGCGATGGCTGATCCGCAAATTAAGAAGACTTTAGATTCTCAAGGCTTGCAACCTGAAGGCCCGACCACACCAGCGGCGTTCAGCTTGTTTTTAACTGGAGAGTTGGCTAAATATCAACGTCTCGTTAAAAGCTTAAATATTAAGGCTGAGTAATTACTAGGTATGACTGCTCAAGTCTTATGTGAGATTGATGATGGCATTGCGCATGTGACTTTTGATCATGTGGCAGCGCGCAATGCCATGACGGTAGGCATGTATCAAAGCCTAAAGAACATTTGTCAGGATCTTGCGAAAAACCCTCAGGTTCGCTTAGCCATCTTTCGTGGTGCGGGTGGTAAGTCTTTTGTTTCTGGCAGTGATATTGCCCAATTTTCTGACTTTAAAACGGGTGCCGATGGCATACGCTATGAAGAGGGAATCGACGACTTCTTGAGCCCGCTGGCAACCTTGCCGATTCCAACGATAGCAGTGATTGATGGGATGGCAGTAGGAGGTGGTTTAGCGATTGCCAGCTGCTGTGATTTCCGTATTGCTACTCACGATGCGCGCTTTGGCGTTCCGATTGCCAAAACCTTGGGTAATTGCTTGTCGGCTGGAAATGTCGCTTGGTTGGTTGCTCATCTGGGTGTCAATATCGTAAAGCGCATGCTTCTCTTGGCTGAAATGGTTCCTGCAGATGAGTTGCAACAGCAAGGCTATTTACTGAGCACTCATCAACCCGAAGAGCTTACGCAAGCATCTCTGGATTTAGCAGGGCGTCTCATGAAGTTGGCGCCGATCACTCAAAAGGTTTCAAAACTGACTCTGGCACGTTTGATGAAAAGCAATCTTCCCGATTGTTCAGATCTGATTGCTGAGTGTTATGGCAGTGCAGATTTTCATCATGGCGTTGCTGCATTTCTAGAAGGAAAACCGCCAACCTGGAGCGGTAAGTAGAAAACCACTAGGTCTATCTATTCTTTATTTACCCCAAGAACATCTCTTGGAGGTTATTCAAGTAGCGCAAGCCCAAGGCTGTCGCTTTCAGAGCTGTAGGATTGTCATCGAGCAATCCTTTTTTACTGGCCTCTTCAAGACCTTTAGAGATGACGTGGAGTGGTAAGCCAGTTCGCTCGCTAAAGGTTTTTGTTTCAACGCCATCTGTTAGTCGCAAGGTATTGAGCATGAATTCAAATGGCAGATCTTTGGCAGACACTTCACGCGACTCAATCAATGCATTACCTTTACTTTCCATCGCTTGCATATAAGTTTCTGGATGGCGCTCACGCACTTGTCTGGTCACTTTATCTGGGAAGGAAATCTTCCCATGCGCACCGGCACCAATGCCGATGTAATCACCAAAGCGCCAGTAGTTCAGATTGTGTTTGCACTCTTGATCTTTTTTGGCGTAGGCGGAAACTTCATAGCGCTTGTAGCCAGCCGCAGTCAGGAGCTCCAGATTTTGTTCAAAGATCGCATCGATTTCATCTTCACTAGGTAACTTAGGCGGAAAGTTCGCGAAATACGTATTGGGTTCTAGTGTGAGGTTGTAGAGCGAGAGATGTGGTGTTTTAAAAGAAAGTGCAGTCTCAATATCTGCTTTGGCAGCTGCCAAACTTTGATTGGGTAGGCCGTACATTAAATCAATGTTCACAGACTTAAAGTTCTCAACTGCAATGGCAATGGCCTGTTTAGCTTCTTCACCGTTATGAATACGCCCCAAAGCTTTGAGCTGTTCATCCTGAAAACTTTGTATGCCTAAAGAGACACGATTGATTCCAGACTTAGCAAAGGCAGCGAATTTATCCGCCTCCACTGAACCAGGATTAGCCTCCATCGTGATCTCGGCACCGGGCTCTAGGTTGACGCGTGCCCGAATGGCTGAGAGCAGATCATTCATTCCTGTGGGTGAGAGCAGGCTAGGCGTGCCACCACCAATAAAGATGCTGTGAACTTGACGGCCCCAGATGCGCGGTAATTCTGTTTCTAGATCGGTAATGAGTGCTTTGATGTAGCGCTCCTCATCAAAGCCCTGAACGCCATCTTTCACTTGATGTGAGTTGAAATCACAATAAGGACATTTCTTTTCACACCACGGAAAATGAATGTACAGCGCTAACGGCGGTAGCGCAGTGAGAGTCATTTTATTAGGGCTGCTGTTAAGCACTATTGTTAAGCGCCATTAGCTACGACTTTTTAACTGCGCAATGAGTTCACGCAACGCTTGTCCGCGATGGCTGATGAGGTTCTTTTGGGCAGGATCTAATTGCGCGGCTGTTTGTGCTAGCTCTGGCAAAAAGAAGTA
>Ga0208875_1000632_pt1 | contig 10519 bp, 8 predicted proteins | sample CryBogCBH25Aug08_FD_184612 | JGI IMG/M metagenome (GOLD analysis project Ga0208875, IMG submission 184612) | Freshwater microbial communities from Crystal Bog, Wisconsin, USA - CBH25Aug08 (SPAdes) (version 2) | ecosystem: Environmental > Aquatic > Freshwater > Lake | place: Crystal Bog...
AAACCATTTCATTGATTCGCTAGAAGCCGCAATCGCTTTTATTGAAAAACATCCAGATGCACATTGCAGAATCTTTGATGAGAATGGCGAACACAAACATGAACGTCATCCTGTAGGAACAGTCTCTATTGATGTTCCTGCCAGTTTATCTGCAACAGTAGTATAAATTACTTGTTGGCCAAAGGATTGTCCACGGCCTTTTGAATCTTGGCGTCAACTTCTCTCTTTAGTGTTTCCACTTCTTTATTAATTTCTTTTTTGGTTGTATTCAAGTCTGTAGAGATTTCTCTACGAGCATCAGCCATTTCTTTACGGATGGCATTCACTTCTGTACGTGCTTTTTCCAAATCTTCATGTACATCTTTACGTGCTTGACGCATTTCTTGTTCTGTTTCACGTTGAGCCTGTTTAACACTACGTTCAACTTGTTCGGTAACTGATTCATTACGGCGAATATCGTTCTTCAAATCAACTTTGATATCACGGGTATAGTCACTGGACTTTTGGCTGTTTTCTTCAATAACTGCTAAACGTTTATCAAAACCAGATAAATCTGGTGCAGTATATTCAGCAATCTTTTTCTTCATGCCAATATAGTCTTTATAAACTTCAAAGCAACCATACAAACCACCAAGCAATGAAGATGCAAGTGTAAATGCAACCATCAACTTGGCTGGAGTGAATTCATAACCACCAATGCTGATAACGGTGTCTTTACTTGCATATTTCTTAACTGCGGCTTCCGCTTCGTCAATTTTTGCATTGACATTTTTGATTTCTTCAGTCATTTTATTTTACTCCTGGTAAGTGTTTTAATCGTTCTTCAATGATGGCAATCTCACGGCGATTTTCCATAATGTAATTACGGTTTTCTTGTATCTCTTTTTCCATATCTTGGCGTAGTTTTTCACGGGCAAGTTCGCTACTGGTGTTGGGTGCTTGCTTGTTATCCGTTGTGACAACTAGACTAACCTTTTGATTTAGAATAGTCACATCATGTTCTAGATTACCTAATGAACTAATTAAGTAACCTGTACTACCAATCAATAGTGGTAATAGAGCAAACAATAGTTTCTCTATGAACGCACCTTTTGCTGATTCTTTTTCTTCTGTCATGGTAGTCTCCTTATTTTGTGTATTGTAAATCCACCATTTCACGGTGTTTGTTGTCGTTAGCCAATGACCTGAATGCTCTTACATTATCAACAGTTCTTTGATTTCTATACACTTCTTTAGGTGCATAAAATGATGCATCTTTTAATGCAAGAGTTAAATAACTTCCGTATCCTGTTGGCGTTTTGGCCATTTTGTTAATATCAACGCCACCAGCAGCTTCGTTGTTTTCTGCATTCTTATTAACTACTGGTCCCGTGTTTACTGTTGTATTCGTTGATGGTACAACAACTTTATCATTCAAGACTTGATTTATTGGACCAAATCTGTCCAATACTTGTGTAGGTGTTAATAGTGCTACGGTACTTGTGCTTTGTGTCACACTTTGCTGTGGTTGATAATATGTAGGTGGAGGTGTTGTTAGAGCTACATCAAAAGTTGTAGTAGGTGCTGTATACGGTTGAACTGTTGGTTGTGCAGGCGGCAATAAACTATACAATTGATTTGTTGTAGTATATTGTTGAACCGCTGTATTGTTTGTAACATTTTGTTGAATTGCTGCAGCAGATTGTGTATTTTGTGGTGTATTATTGACGGGTGGTGCAGTATTAGTAACAGTTTGTGTTTGGGATGGTGATATCATTGTAACTGTTGTACCTGTTGTTGATGATATTACTTGATTAGAAATAGTGGATGCTTGTGTTGTTATTGTTTGTGTAGTTGAACTTGATGAACCAGACTGGTCTTGTTTTTGACTAGATGTTGTTGTAGTAGGACCTGCTGCAGCAATTGCTGTTGAGTTACCTGATAAACCTTGACTACTAAAATTGTTTGAGTTACTTGTTGATGAATTTGAACCAGAAGGAGAACTAGGTCCACTTTTCACTGCTGATTGTGCAGCTGTTACCGAGTTTGCTGTTGCGGAAGCTGCAACACTAAGTGCAGTTTGTTGTGCTTGTGTGCCTGCTTGTTGTGCTTGTGCCGTTGCGGTTGCAGCAACTTGCATTGCTACTGCTTGGTTTTGTTGTTGATTTTTTGCAACAACTGATAAACCTATACTTGTGCCGGAAGCAGATTCTTTAGGAGAACCTCCTGATGGACCTGCCGATGCGGTTACTGGTCCTCCTGCTGGTGCAGGTCCTGCTGCTGGTGCTGGACCAGCATTACTTCCACCAGATGCAGGTGAATTTTGTGAATTAGAACCACCTGAACCTGATGAATTATTATTTGATGCTGCTGGTGGAGGTGGATTTGCGGCCGCCGGTGGTGCCGGTGCGGAAACAACATTAGCTGCAATACTTACAGAACCAATTGGTGCACTACTTGTTGCAGAAGTTGTAACTGGATTGGTGTCACTAACTGTGTTTGTGCCATTGTTTGTCGGTGGTGGAGCAGCAACTACTTGAGGTGCTGGAGTAACAGACGCAACCACTGTTGTTGGTGTGGTTGTTGTAGAACTTGTGGCTGCCGCAACCGCATTTTGTTGTACTTGTTTAGCATATGCTGCAGCATAACCAGTGCAACTTGTACTACTTAATGGATTTGTTGTACATGCATCAGGCATAACAATCAAACTCGCATTCATATTGTAAATAGATGAACCTGTGCCTTGTACACTTGCACTAAAATTAAAATTACCTAGTGTATTTGTATTGACTGCTGATGGTGTTAACAATTGATAACTGGCAATCTGTGCACCTTGAGATGGACCATTTAATTGGTATGTTGTACCTCCAATACCTTTTGTGCTACCACCTTCTATTGCCACACTAACAAGACCTGTTGATGCAGTTGTGGGTAAGTTGTATGTAAATCCATAGTTAATACCATACAGTGATAAACCGGAACCACTATTAGACAATGCAGTTGAAATAGCAAAAGAATTACTTACTGGATTATTTGGTGTAGCAACCGCAGTAGGATTAGGAACTAAATTAGCACTTGTAAGAAGGCTACTAAATCCAGAACAACTAGGACTATATGCAGGATTTGCAGTACATGGGTTTACTGAGTACAATAAATCAAATGAGTTCACATGAACTCTTGGACCATAATAACCTGCCCAAAAGTTTTGGTCTTTACCCGTAAAACTAACAATTATTTTACTAGCTTGGCTCAAATCGTATTGATTGGAAAACATTTGAGTGCCAGAAAATTGTTGAAAAGTTCCGGTTTGTGTGTTTACTTGACTGTAATTATAGTTGTAACTTTCAAGCGTATTACCACTTGTTCCAATCAACGAAACATTACCTGAAAGCGTACCTCTATTACCTCCACCGTTGGATAATTCATTATTGATACCCCATGAATAACTATATCCAGACAGTTGAATGCCTGTACCTGCACTCGCTAATGCTTGGTTGATTGCTACTGTTTGACTAACAGTTTGTGTGGTATATCCAAAAATAATATTACCTGTACTAGGATTATAAGCAGGTGTGTAACCGCCACTATAACCACCTGCTGCACCAGTAACAGTATTGTTCCATGGCAAACCACCACCCAAGTTGAGCACATTCCCAGAACTTGTTACACTAAGTGCACCACTGGTTGCATTTATAGTGGCCGCATCTTGGGCAAAGACTATGCTTGCCACCATCAACAAAACAAAAAGGACTAACCTTTTCATTTTAGTCCTTTAGACCAATTGTTGGAACCTTTTCTGGATGTGCTTCCCATTCTTCTCTTGCTTGGTCACCAATTTTGCCTTCATATGGGCAAGGTGTTCCTGCTTGTAACATAGCATCAAATACACGGCGGTCTTGACACATAGTAGCTACTGCGGCCACTTTCATACCCATATCAAATAATGTTTTAGATAGTTTCAAGCGTTCGCAATTACCATCACGCATTGTGCCACCTAAACTTAAACCAAATACTTGAGTTTGTGTTCCACCACTAACACCAGTAACGCAAAGGTCACTACCAACTGACATCATTGCAGGTGCAACAGCTGTTGGAGGTGGTTGATGAATTGTTTGGTCAATCTTAGAAATATTTGAGTTATTATTATTGTTAGTCAATGTACCACTTTGGATATTTTGATTGACATTGTTGTTTGAACTTGTGCTAGTGTTTGTGTTATTGTTTTGGTTAACATTGTTATTATTACTTGTGCTTGCACTCACATTGTTATTATTGTAAGTCATTGTGCCAGTATTCACGTTGTTATTTGTGTTTACGTTGGTATTGCTGCTAGTACTTGTACTTGTATTCACATTGTTATTATTATTTGTATTGTTGCTGGTACTTGTACTCACGTTATTATTATAATTGGTATTCGTACTTGTACTTGTGCTTACATTGTTATTGTTATATGTCATAGTACCACTATTAACATTATTATTTGTGTTTACGTTATTGCTGGTACTTGCACTTGTATTAACGTTATTGTTAGTGTTTGTATTGGTACTTGTAGTAGCATTGACATTGTTGTTATTATATGTCATAGTACCAGTATTGTTAACTGTACTTGTATTGACATTATTGTTATTGTATGTCATAGTACCGCTGTTTACATTGTTATTTGTATTAACATTGGTAGAGGTACTTGCACTTGTACTTACATTATTATTGTTGTTTGTATTGGTTGCAGTACTTGTATTGGTATTAACATTGTTATTATTATTTGTAACAGTACCACTTTGAATGTTATTGTTGGTATATGTAACACCACCACTCATTGTGTTATTGTTGTTATATGTCATTGTACCGTTGTTGGTATTGACATTATTGTTGGTCACAGAACCACTTTGAACGTTATTGTTATTATTGTTATAAGTGATAGTGCCACTATTAATGTTGTTGTTTGTATTAGTACTGGTAGAATTTACGGTACTGGTACTGGTTGCAGTACTGGCTGACGTACTGTTGTTATTTGTATTAACAGTAGAAGTACTGGCACTGGTACTATTAGTATCAACAAGTGAAGATGAACTATAAGCACCACCAGTTAAACTAGCTGATTGATTGATTAGTGGGTCAGCGGCAATAGAAGCAATACTAAATGCTGATAGTATAGAGGCCGCAAGCAGTTTTTTGAAATTCATTTCATTTCCTTCTTTATTTTTGTGGAATAATGGCAAAAATGACACAAGTAGGTTGCCTACTCAACTGAATTCATATATAATCGCTTACCCTATTATTTATACGAAAAGGTTTGTCATGGAAATTATTGCACTAAAACTTATTACTGGCGAAGATGTACTTGCCGAGGTTCAAACCGAATCTGAAACTGAATTTGTTCTTGAAAATCCTGTTGGAATTGCTGTTGTTCGTTCTGCGTCTGGCCAACCAAATGTTGGTTTTGCTCCATTTCCTTTACATGCGGAACAAGTTAAAGGTTCCACAATTACGCTTGCCAAAAAGCATATTGTGTACTACTATGTGCCAGCCGAAGACTTTATCACCAATTACAAACAAGTTTTTGGTGCCGGCATCGTTCTCCCTAATAAACAACTAATTGTCTAATGAATTTTTATACTAATGTACAATGCTTCGGTAATGCGATCCTTTACCGAGGCGTTATGAATGGTAAACGTGTGAAACAACGCATCGATTACCAACCATCTCTCTACATTCAACACAAAAACGGTAAACTTAAATCTCTAGACGGTACTCCGCTTCTACAAAAGAAGTTTGATGATATCAAAGAAGCAAGAGAATACATCAAAAAGTTTGATGGTGTATCTGGTGGTCCTAAAGTCTATGGAAACACACGATATGAATATGCATTTATCGGTGAACAACATTCTGGCATGGTCGAATGGGACCAAGACCACATTCGTATCGGTGTAATCGATATTGAGGTTGGTTCTGAGAATGGTTTCCCTGATCCATATCTGGCCAACGAACCTATCACTGCAATTTGTTTGAAATATTTAAATGGTATGACACTCGTCTTTGGATGTGGTGATTATCAAGTTCAAGGTGAAGAAATCTATATCAAATGTAAAGATGAGTGGACACTTTGCAAGAAATTCATTCAACATTGGGTCAATGATACACCAGATGTTTTGACCGGCTGGAACACCAAGTTCTTTGATATTCCATATTTGATTAATCGTTTCCGTAAGATTCTTGGCCAAGATGAAGCCAAGTTGTTGTCTCCATGGAAATATATCGGTGAACGAAACACCATCATCAATGGTCGTTCTATGATTGCATACGATATCATGGGTGTTGCATCACTTGACTACATTGAACTATACAAATGGTATGCTCCTGACGGTAAATCTCAGGAGTCTTATCGTTTGGATGCTATTGCAAACGCAGAAATTGGTGAAAGCAAATTGTCATATGATGAATTTGATAACCTACACGCTTTGTATCGTTTGAATTTCCAAAAGTTTATTGAATATAACATCAAAGACGTTGAGTTGATTATCCGTCTGGAAGATAAGTTGAAATTGTTGGAGTTGGCTCTAACTCTTGCATATGACACCAAGTGCAACTATGAAGATGTGTTTGCACAAACTCGTATGTGGGATGCTTTGACTTACAACCGTCTGATGCAAGATGATATCGTTGTGCCACCACGGGAAGTACAAGATAAAGATGGTATGTTTGAAGGCGCTTATGTTAAAGACCCACAAGTTGGTTTACATGAATGGGTTGCATCATTTGACTTGAACAGTTTGTATCCTCACTTGATGATGCAATACAATATCAGTCCTGAAACATTGATTGAGCCAGAAAACTATACAGATGAAATGCGTGAGATTCTATCACAAGGTGTAACCGTTGATAAGTTGCTCACTAAGTCGATTAACCTATCAAATATTGGTGATAAAATTACCATGACACCTAACGGTCAATTCTTCCGTACAGACTTCCAAGGTTTCTTGCCTAAGATGATGGCAGAAATGTATGAAGACCGTAAGAAGTTCAAAAAGATGATGTTGGTCGCAAAGCAGGAGTATGAGAATGAAAAAGACTCAACCAAAAAGTATGACATTGAAAAGCGAATTGCAAGGTTTAACAATCTTCAATTGGCCAAGAAAGTATCACTTAACTCTGCTTATGGTGCTTTGGGTTCTCAGTATTTTCGTTTCTACGATTTACGCATGGCACTTGGCGTTACTTCTGCTGGGAAATTAAGCATTCGTTGGATTGAGAACAAACTGAACGAATACATGAACAAGATTCTAAAGACTTCTGATGTGGATTATGTGATTGCGTCCGACACAGATTCAATCTATATGAAACTTGGTCCTTTGGTGAATAGTGTTTATGGTGCAGACGGTACTGTTGGACTTCCAAAGACTAAAGTGATTGATTTCATGGATCGTGTTTGTGAACAAAAGATTCAACCGTTCATTGACAAGTCGTATCAAGAATTGGCATCTTATGTAAACGCATATGCACAAAAGATGCAAATGAAACGTGAAGGTCTGGCAGACAAAGGTATCTGGACAGCCAAGAAACGTTATATCATGAATGTGTATGACAATGAAGGTGTTCGTTACAATGAACCAGACTTAAAAGTTATGGGTCTTGAAATGATTAAATCTTCAACTCCTGCCGCAGTTCGCACAAAGATGAAAGAATCTATCAACATCATGATTGCCGGCACAGAAGAAGATATGCACAAGTTCATTCAGGAGTTCCGTGAAGAATTTAAGAATCTGCCTGTTGAAGAGGTATCTTTCCCACGTGGTATTAACGGACTTTCAAAGTATGCGGATGCAGTCACTCTATATAAAATGGGTACACCAATCCATGTGAAAGGTGCAATCATTTATAATCACAATTTGGAAAAAATGGGTCTCACAAAGAAGTATCCCAAAATTCAAGAAGGTGAGAAGATTAAGTTTTCCTATCTGAAGAAGCCCAATCCTTTCAAAGATACCGTTATCTCTTATCCTTCTCGGTTGCCAAAAGAATTTGACATTACCAAATTTATCGATTATGATACACAATTCGACAAGACTTTTGTGGAACCGATTAAAGTTATCCTAGACTGTATCGGTTGGACCACTGAAAAGCAAAGCACACTTGATGACTTTTTTAACTAAGGAACACTATGAGTATATTAGACAAAATCAAAAAGAATAGTAGCATTAAAGATTCTGCTATTCTATCCAAATCAAAGTTCTTCACACAGAAAGATATGATTGCAACCGCAGTACCGGCAATCAATATTGCTTTATCTGGAAAGTTGGATGGCGGTTTAACACCAGGTCTTACAATGTGGGCTGGCCCATCGAAACATTTTAAGACTGCTTTTTCATTATTGATGGCCAAATCTTACATGGACAAATATCCTGATGCTGCACTTCTTTTTTATGACTCTGAGTTTGGTACTCCTCAGTCCTATTTTGATTCCTTTGGTATTGATACTGAGCGGGTTCTTCATACTCCTCTCACAGATATTGAACAACTCAAGTTTGACGTAATGAAACAACTGACAGAATTGGAACGTGGTGAACACCTCATCATTGTTATTGATTCTATTGGTAATTTGGCTTCTAAGAAAGAAGTTGATGATGCACTCGATGGCAAATCTGTGGCTGATATGTCAAGAGCAAAACAAGTCAAGAGTTTGTTCCGTATGGTTACTCCACACTTGTCTTTGAAAGATATTCCAATGATTGTAGTGAATCATACCTACAAAGAAATTGGTATGTACCCTAAAGACATCGTTGGTGGTGGTACAGGTTCATACTACTCTGCTGATAACATCTTTATTCTTGGTCGCCAGCAAGAAAAAGAGGGAACCGAAATCACTGGTTACAACTTCATTATCAATGTAGAAAAGTCCCGTTATGTCAAAGAAAAATCTAAAATCCCTGTTTCAGTATCTTTTGACGGTGGCATTAGCAAGTGGAGCGGCCTATTGGATATCGCTCTCGAATCCAAACATGTGGTAAAACCAAGTAATGGTTGGTACAGCAAAGTAAATTCTGAAACTGGTGAAGTTGAAGAAAAGAAATACCGTGAAAAAGACACCAATACATCAGAGTTCTGGACTTCAATCTTGGCAGACCAAACATTCCAAGAATATGTTTCAAACAAATATGGTGTTGCTACTGGCAGCATCATGCAGGAAGAAGAATGATAGAAGGTGTGGATTACTGTTTCATTTATCCTAAGGGTGATGAGACTATAACCCACATCAAACTACTTAACGGTAGTTATAAGGATGTGGTGTTCAAATATGGTAAAGTAAAAATAACGGAAGAAGTTGATGGGCCCCATTTACATTTCGCTTTTGATGTGTTAGAATCACCAATCGTGAAGCCTAAAAAACTTATGGTTGATGCCAAATTCAAAACTTATCTTGGTGATATGTTGGTTGAATTGATGAGTGACAATGTTGATGGGGATATTATAGATGAAACTAGAACAAACGATACTGAAGAACCTGATTTACTCAGATGAATACCTGAGAAAAGTTCTTCCTTTTTTAAAAAGTGAATACTTCACCGACCGAGCAGAAAGACTAATTTATGATGAAATTAAATCATTCACGGAAACTTACAATAATGCACCATCGCCTGAAGCGCTTGTATTGGCCGTCCAAGAAAGGCGAAATCTCACAGATGCAGAAGTGGAAAAGTGTCAAACTACTATCCAAGAAATTGAGAAAACTAAAGGAGAGAAATCCCAAATTCAATGGCTTACTGACAAAACCGAACAATTCTGTCAAGAAAAGGCCATCTACCAGGCAGTATTGGGGAGCATTTCTATTCTTGAAGGAAAAGACAAAACGCACGACAAAGGTCAGATTCCCAAAATACTATCAGACGCTTTAGCCGTAACTTTTGATACCTCAGTTGGCCACGATTATTTGGAGAACAGTGATGAACGATATGAATTCTACCACAGACACGAAGAACGAATCCCGTTCGACTTGGACTACTTTAACAAAATCACAAAGGGTGGGTTACCTGGTAAAACTCTTAACATTGCTCTGGCTGGTACTGGTGTGGGTAAATCTCTTTTTATGTGTCACGTTGCCGCTGGTGCTATGTCACAAGGTCGTAATGTTCTTTACATCACAATGGAGATGGCTGAAGAAAAGATTGCCGAACGTATTGATGCAAATCTCCTTAATGTTACGTTGGATGATTTAACAAGTCTTCCAAAGGACATGTATGACAAGAAGGTTGCAAAACTGAAAGCAAAGACTACAGGCAAATTGATTATCAAAGAGTATCCAACCGCATCCGCATCTGCAACACACTTTAGGTCTTTATTGAATGAACTCAATCTTAAAAAATCATTTCATCCTGACATTATCTTTATTGATTATCTCAATATATGCTGTAGTTCTCGTATTAAAGCCGGAGCAAACATCAACTCCTACACCTACGTTAAGTCAATTGCAGAAGAACTGCGTGGCCTTGCCGTTGAATACGGAGTTCCAATTGTATCTGCTACACAAACAACACGTTCAGGCTTT
>Ga0208875_1000642_pt1 | contig 10423 bp, 10 predicted proteins | sample CryBogCBH25Aug08_FD_184612 | JGI IMG/M metagenome (GOLD analysis project Ga0208875, IMG submission 184612) | Freshwater microbial communities from Crystal Bog, Wisconsin, USA - CBH25Aug08 (SPAdes) (version 2) | ecosystem: Environmental > Aquatic > Freshwater > Lake | place: Crystal Bog...
CAATCCGGACTGGAATGTTATAGCTCCTGATCTTGTTATCCCAAGTATCGGAAAAAAAAGTATTTATATCGCCCTTGCCATCCTCGGTGCACTCGTAATGCCTCACAACATTTTCCTTCATTCAAACGCTATCCACAGCCGCCAATGGGGAGCTTCTGAACAAGACAAGAGGGATCTTCTCCGATATGAAAAAATAGACACCTTCTTCGCCATGACCCTTGGATGGATTGTCAATTGCGCAATGATCATCGTTGCTGCAGCCGTATTTTTTCGCAATCATATTCCCGTAACAACAATTGAACAGGCCTCAGTAACGCTGAAACCACTTGCAGGCCGGTTTGCAGGAATCCTCTTTGCTGTTGCCCTCGTCTTTTCCGCCGTCAGCTCCTCCATTACGGTATCAATGGCCGAAGCCAACATCATAACCGGATTTCTGGGAAAACCCGAAGATCCCCGAACCGTACTCTACCGCTTAGCTGTTTTTATTACAGCAATTCCGGCGGTATTGATTATTCTCTTGAGTGTAGAAACCTTTCGCGTCCTGATTCTGAGCCAGGTAATCCTGAGCATTCAGCTCCCCTTTACCCTTATTCCCCTTCTCATCCTCTGCCGCAGCAGCAAGGTGATGGGAACCTTCAAAAGCCCAAACGGGGAATTTATCGCAGCCTCACTTATTTCTGCACTTGTTATCGCTCTCAACATCTATTTTTTTTATACAACAATCACCGGAGGAAACTGACATGCCCCTCTATAAAAACATCCTCGTTGCCATCGACTGCTCAAAAGTCGATAATATTATTCTCAACCATCTCTCCCCGCTTGCCCTTAAGCTTGGCGCCACCCTGCATCTTCTTCACATCGTCCACTCCCATACCCTCGATCAGGATCGCCACCTCCGCCAGCAAGCCCTCACCATACTGGATGGCTACAGTAAAAAACTCCAGACAGCAGGTATTGAAACCGCTGTTCTTATCAGAAGCGGAGAACCTGAAACAGAAATCATTAATGAAATTGACCAGCATCCATACGACCTCCTGGCAATGGCGACCCATGGCCATAACCTCCCCGAAAGAATAATCTTCGGCAGCGTTTCCCGCACCCTCCGCCAAAAAATAACCATCCCCCTCCTCCTCATCCCCCCCCAGCAATAATTTCCAACCCGTACCCTCCACCCCTCACCAGTTAGGGAACGCCGAGCCCCAGCTCGGCATTAATATCATCCCATATCCCTCACAACTCTATTCGTTTGCAATAACGAACTCCCCCGGAAAACCTTATATTCTCTGATTATCGCACTCATGCCCGCAATAACCGCAAGGGATAAACAGTGTAATCTTTGCCCCTTATTTTTTATCGAACACATAATTGTAAATATGGAACCAATAGAGTCTATCACCGGCAGTCGCTCATGGCCACATCCTGAACTTCTTGCAGATCTCGCCCGCCTGCGCCAGACAGCCCCCCTCACCCATTGCATTACCAATAGTGTAGTTACAAATTTTACCGCCAATGTGCTTCTTGCCGCCGGAGCCTCACCGGCAATGGTTGTAACCATTGAGGAAGTTGCCGATTTCGTGCGTATTGCCCAGGCGCTGTTAATCAATGTCGGCACTATCACAACTATAGACGCCGAAATCATGCTCAAAGCGGCCTCTACAGCACAACAGGCAAAGACTCCATGGGTTCTTGATCCGGTTGCTGTCGGAGCACTTAAGTTTCGAACTGATATGGTGTTTGAACTCATCAAGCATAAGCCGACGGTTATACGGGGCAATGCTTCTGAAATTCTTGCAATGAGTGGCTTGGCAGGCGGAGGAAAGGGTGTCGATTCGACGGCCTCATCTCTCGTCGCACTACCGGCAGCTCTTCAGCTTGCCGAAGGGACAGGAGCGGTCATAGCGCTCAGCGGAGAGATCGATTATATAACTGACGGCAGGGATGTCATCGCTATCCCGGGTGGACATGAAATTATGACAAAGGTTACAGGCACAGGATGTTCCCTTGGTGCCTTGATCGCCGCATTTTTACCGGTAACCGAGACACCGCTAAGGGCAGCTTCAGCCGCCTCTGCAATCTTCGCCGCAGCAGGTGAACGTGCTTTCGCAGAATCTCGTGGCACTGGTTCTTTCAGTGTGGCATTTTTGGATCAGCTTTCAAAAATTGGCGTTGCAGAAGAGTAACTGCTTTATAGAACCCGATCATAAAAAAAGAACTGATCTCCAAAGAACGCAAAAAGGGAGCTGAAAAAATTTTCAGCTCCCTTTTTGCATCAATCAATAGCTGCAACTCATTAAAGATCACCCTGTCATTTATGATGATGATGGCTATGGCTATGGGAATGATGGTGATGATGGGTATGGGTGTGATGATGATGAGCGGTGCTAGCCAGTGCATCATTATTGACACTGCCGAGAAGAACACCCACGACACCGGCAATTCCGGCAAGCTGTAAAAATATTTTTTTCATAATTATTCGAGTTAATTTTTTGGGATCAAAGGAATATATGCGACCACTGAAGTTTCATAATATCTCCCTCCTATAAGTAGTGATTTTTTTAGTAAAAAAAAATCAAAAACCATTAAAATATGTGATATGTCCGGGTTGCTCAGGTATTGCATATCTACAGTAAAAACAATCAAATACTTAAATATTATTTTTTATTCAACAATTAATACATTAATATGATTCAGAAAATATGAATATTTTATCCTGCGCCCCTTTTTATGCAGGTTTTCATACACCTTTTCGGAGGCATCTTCCGAATTCAGACACTCCGAAATACAACATCCTGCTCATATCTGCATGAGCCTGTATTGAAAAAAGCTGTTTGTTTCCGTGAACAGTTCGCAACGATAAAATATTACAACATCAATTAAAACAAGCTGTTACATCAACAATCTAAATAAAATACCTCATGTCAAAAGCTGAATTAGTTGAAAAAATTGCCGAACAGGCCAACTTGACCAAAGCAGATGCCGATCGCGCCCTCAAGGCCTTTATCAATGCCGTATCATCTTCTTTGAAGAGTGGCGAAGATGTAACCCTCGTAGGATTTGGCACATTCACCACGGTTGACAGGGCAGAAAGACAGGGACGTAATCCCCTCACGGGCAAGGAAATTACAATTGCGGCAAAAAAAGTCGTAAAGTTCAAGCCGGGCAAAACTCTGAAAGATCAGATCGGTGGGTAACCATTGACCGCTTACAGCACACTACTCATAAGAAAGTCCATCACGCAGAAGGTATGATGGACTTTCTTTTAGTCTACTCGGCCGATATTCTCCCCCCCCCCGACTGCTCTATTTTTTTGCCGGAAGCGGCCACTTGACCGGCTCGCTTGATTTTGGCGGTAAAATCACATCTTTTTTTATCGGCGCAGACCTCCTCTCTTGTTCAACATCAGAACCTGATGCCTTATAAAGCAATTGTTTGCCTTTCTCATAAGCCCAGGCCAATATTGATCTTCCCTTTCCTTCCTTCGAATCCATAGCCGTTGATATTTTGCTCATTAACAATCCACATCCCGAAAAATCTCATGCTCCTCACTATACACATAAATAGCGCAACTTCCCCTGAATATATTGTTCATAAGCGCCAAACCCCGCCATAAAAGCATCTCAGAACATCGAATGGGCACCAAGCTCCTGACCGGCAAGTCCCCCTTTCAAAACCCGGGCATAAAAATCCCGCAAAGTATCACTCCCGTAAGATGGAGTTGCATCAGCATCGTATCGACCAGTTACGGTATTCAGCACCAGCATGGACTCAGAAGTATAGTAGCGCCCTATCCTGGCAAACTCCGCCTTATCCTTCAGCATCGGGAAAATCTTTGAAAGAGCCGATAACACAGGAATTATTATATCGAACATCAAAATCGGAACTTTTTTAAACTTCGGCTCACGGCCTGAAAGTTCAAACAGCAGCTCCCCCTGCTCTTTAGCAGAAATGGCCTTGCCCGGTCCGCCAATGGGAAGAATTTTATTCTTTTTTGAAGCATCTTCAAGACAGTCAGCCATAAAACGCGCAAGATCCGCCTCGCTGATCGGCTTGCACGATGTAAGTTCACCATTGCCGAACATGATATAGGGCTTCCCTTTTTTTACAGACTCCACCTGCCCGGCAATAGATTTAAAAAAAGCCGTCGGACGTACAATCGAATACGTCAACCCCGACTCGATCAGCTCCTTTTCAAATGCAAGCTTGGCCCTCTGAAATTCAAGCATGGGCTTCTGGACACAGATAGCCGACAGCAGCACAAACTGACCTGCTCCGGCAGCCTTAGCTGCTTCAAGCGCATTATGAGTTGCCTGATAATCAATCATCCATGCATCCTTTATTCCTCCTGTACGCGAAGTCAGGCATGAAACAACGGCATCAAACCGCTCGCCCCGTATACCATCCTTTAAAAGGGAATTCAAGGTGCACACATCCCCGAAGCGAACCTCTGATCCCTGCAGTTGCTGCTGTGTCAATTCAGCAGTAGTCGCAGCATCAATCCCTGAACGCTCACGCGCAAAGCTTACCACCTGGTAACCTCTGGCCACAAGTTCACGAACAACGAATTTGCCGATATAACCCGTAGCGCCCACCACAAATACGCGTTGCAGCTGCCGGTCAGAAGAGTTGCCTGAAAAAGAAAAACTCAAAAGTCAAAAAATTTATACGGTTGAAAGATTGCTGTCAGCCAGTGCGACTGTATGACCCAAAAATTATTTAAAAAATGCCTGAATACCTCACAATCAATACTAAAAAGCCCCCTGACCCTTCAAGAGTTTCCCCGCATTCCCCTCCCCATGATAGAGGCGCACTCCGCAGACATTCAGTATCGAACTATAATCTTTAAATGTTTTTTACACAAAAAAAACTCCCCATTCGCCCCATTACAGAACAATGTTCCCTGCTTTATAAAATTTATATTGTAAATTATTACAATATAAATTGGTATATATTTTTCTCCGCCATGGCGAAAAAACAGCAAAGCAATAATCCGGCAACAAAACTGATCTCAGAGTTAAGGGCTCTTGCCGAACAACATCTCTTGCGCAATCAATCCGATGCACCGGACTTACCGTCCTCCCCCGAAGAAATGCGCAAGATAATCCATGAGCTTGCCGTTCACCAGGTCGAACTTCAAATGCAGCAGGATGAACTGATTCATTCAAGGACTCAGCTGGAACAAAGTCTCGACAGCTACACTGATCTTTATGACTTTGCCCCGCTGGGTTATATCACTCTGAATCATGACAGTAAAATACTTGAGGCTAACCTGACCGCTTCAACAATCCTTGGCGTTGAGCGCTCCCGATTACAAGGTCTCCTTAACTTGAAAACATTTATAGTACCTGCAGACTATATGGTACTTGATGCACTGCTCGAAAAAGTATTCAAAAAGAGAGTCACCTCCGCCTGTGAAGTTATGCTTTTGTCTGACGACACTCAACCATCTCAGCGTAAGAACTCACAGGCCGGTCGCATACTTCGGATTGATGCTTCAATGAGTGATAACTCATTTTCATGCAAAGCCATTATCTCTGATATCACCGCTCAAAAAAGCGCTGAAAATGAAATACACCGGCTGAATAGGGCACTTCTGGCAACGAACAAATGCAACGAAGCACTGATTCATACCTCTGATGAATATGCATTGCTGCAAAAAATCTGCTCCCTCATAGTTGAAACTGGTGGCTACCGGATGGCATGGGTTGGTTATGCAGAAAAGGGTAAGCACAAAAACGTCCTCGCGGTTGCTCACGCCGGATTCGAGGATGGTTACCTTTATAAAGCCAGAATAACCTGGGCCGATACTCCTCTTGGTCAAGGTCCGACAGGAACGGCCATACGCACCGGCGAATCATGCATAATGCGTGACATCCACAATAATCCGCTTTTTCAATCATGGCGGGAAGAGGCTGTCAAACGTGGGTATACTTCTGTCCAGGGCTTACCCCTCAAAACGGACCATGAAATATTTGGGGCCATAACCATATACTCTGAATTACCGTTTGCCTTTAATGCAAAAGAGACAGAGCTGCTCAAAGCCCTGGCGGACAATCTTGCCTACGGCATCACGACATTGCGCAACCGTAAAGCGCATGAAGAGGTTGAGAATCAGAATAGAAAATTGAGCACTGCCATAGAGCAGAGTTCGGTTATTTTTATGGTGACCGATTCTCAGGGTAATATAGAGTACACAAACCCGAGGTTTACGGAATTGACCGGCTATACTGATGAAGAGGTAAGAGGAAAAAATCCTCGTATTTTTCAGTCAGGCCTGATGCCACTGACCATCTATCAGGATCTCTGGCAGACCATTCTTTCAGGAGTCGCCTGGCGTGGAGAGCTGCAAAACAGAAAGAAAAACGGTGACCTCTACTGGGGTTTGGCGGTAATCACGCCGATATATAATTCAGGAGGAGCAATAAGCAGTTTTGTTACCGTTATGGAAGACATCACCTCTGCAAAAAAATATCTGCAGGAACTGAGTGATGCCAAAGAAAAAGCAGAAGAAAGCGATCGATTGAAGTCAGCTTTTCTGGCAAACATCAGCCACGAAATCCGCACACCGATGAACGGCATCCTCGGCTTTTCAGAACTCCTGAAAGAGCCTCAGCTTTCCAGTAAAGATCAAAGCGAATATATCGACCTCATTCAACAGAGCGGCCGGCGCATGCTCAATCTCATCAGTGATCTTGTAGACATTTCACGCATTGATGCCAAAGAGACAACGCTGCAGATAACCAAAACGCCGCTCAACACTCTCCTGCTCGACCTTCAGACACTATTCAGTCTTGAAGCTCAAAAAAAAGGATTGCGGCTGCACTGCAGCCCGGGACTTTCTGACAGCGAAAGCATTATTGAAACAGATAGCGATAAACTCAGACAGATTCTCTCAAACCTTATTCAGAATGCCCTGAAATTTACAACCAAAGGCGGAATTGACTTCGGTTACACCAGAAAAGAGAACACCCTTGAGTTTTACTGCATCGACTCAGGAATCGGCCTTCCGGTTGAAAACCGTGAAAAGATTTTTGACCGCTTCCACCAGATCAACACCACCTTGACCCGCAACCACGAAGGATCAGGCCTCGGCTTGAGCATTTCCAGGGCATTCGTACAACTCCTCGGCGGCACCCTCACCGTCAACTCCATCGAAGGCGCCGGCTCAACCTTCACCTTCACCCTCCCCTACACCCCCTCTTGTTAGCCGGATTACGGCCAAAAACCCTAAATACAGAGTTATACCGTATGTTTATCATGATAGCAATTCTGAATAGGGAGAAAGCACATTTCTAAGTGAGACAATAATACTCTGAAATGTCTTAAATTGAGACACCCCCTTGTTTCACCTCTATAGGTGAGTAAAGTCGCTATCGGCATAAAACGGTATGGTATTATAGATTCACCCAGCAAACATCGAATAACAGGATCTCCCCGCTTCGGCAGGGTTTGATGTATACGATCATTGGCATATAATTTAACGTAATACTTAAAACGGTGAGAAAAGAGAGTTTGTGATAAGAAATGACTTTAGGGGATCTCTATTTATTCTAAAGTGCTATAAGTATATAATATATAATAAAATAGCGTCGTGAAATAAGGGCTATAATTCGTATTTTAATGAAACCACTCTCATTAAGCCCTTCATCATGAAAAACATCAATCCATTAGGCATGTTTGACGAGCATTTTCTGCTTGAAAGACTCACAAAACTCAAAGATCCTCTCGTCAAACTTGAAGCACATATTGAATGGAAGATTTTCGCTCCAATACTTGATGTGGTGTTCAATAAGCCTGAAAACAGATGCAATGCTGGCAGGCCGCCTTTCGACCGGGTTTTGATGTTCAAAATTCTTATTCGCCAAAGCCTCTACAATGTTTTGGATGACCAGATGGAGTACCAAATCACTGATCGCCTGAGTTTTAAACGATTTCTCGGCCTGAAATCGAGTGACCGAGTCCCTGATAGTAAGACCATTTGGAAGTTCCATGAAACCCTTATTCAAGAAGCGGTTATTGAAGCATTGTTTAATCGATTTAACCAAGTACTTGATGAGCAATGTATCTTTTCTAAAACAGGTCAGATAGTTGACGCCAGTTTTGTTGAAGTTCCCCGACAACGAAATACCCGGGAGGAAAACAAAGAAATAAAAGCCGGTATAACTCCCGCAGCATGGAAAGAGAAACCCAATAAGCTCAGGCAGAAAGACGTCGATGCTCGCTGGACCAAAAAGAACAACATGCTGTTTTACGGCCACATATATTACATCAAAGTTGATCAGGGAACAAAACCCATCAGCACTTATTCTGTCAGTAGTGTGTCTGTTCATGATTCCCAAGAGCTTGAAGCGCTCATCGATCGTGATGACGCTGGCCAGAAACTCTATGCCGACAGTGCTTATACCGGCCAGGATGCAAGCATTGACAAGTGTGGCATGACAAGTGAAGTGCATGAAAAAGGCGTCAGAAACCACCCGTTGACGAATGAACAGAAAACATCAAATCGCGTGAAATCAACTTTCAGAGCAAGGGTTGAACATATCTTCGGTTATATGACCAACAGCATGGACGCCATGTATATCTGTACGATCGGAATCCTAAGAGTTGAAGCAAAAATTGGTCTGACGCATTTGACCTACATCATGATGCGGTGTGTACAGCTCAAGAAAAAAATCTGTGCTGTTATGGGATAAGAGCGTCCGGTTGGAAGTAAAACGGTGTATTTAATGTCCAAATCGTGACAAAGAACAGTTGTTACCAGTTCAAGAAAAACTGAAATGATGACCTATGCCGTTCGGCCCGCTTTCAGTGGTGTTAAAAATCATTTAATCGAGGTTCCAATAATAGAGAAGGATAAAATTCCTTGTATGTTTTTTATGCTATACGGAAAGGCTTTTGCCAGTGCATATTCGAGGTCATCCAATGTCATATTTGCCAGAACCGGACTTATAATTCCACTTTGCGGTGTACCGGCTTCTGTAGTAAAGAGCTGTTTTTGATACTCAAATCATGCCTTGAGCCATTTCTGAAGAATCATTTTGTCAACTGGTATGTTGTCGATCAACCATTCTTGGCTGATAGTATCGAAACAAGCTTTGATGTCCGCTTCGAGCACCCATTGGGCGCGATCGCCCCTTGCAAGACAGGAGAAACATTTTTCCCCTGCATCTGCTGTTGAGCGCTCAGGTCAGAACCCATAGGAGTGCCGATCAGCAGTAGTTTCGGCAATGGGTTCCAGTGCCAGCAGATAAAGAGCTTGCATGGCACGGTCTAGCATCGGTATACCGAGAGGTCGTGTTTTGCCCTTCTTTTTCGGAATAAGAACTCTCCGAAGTGGAAGCGGCTTGTAGCCTCTCCGTTGCAACGATGATATCGCATTAGTCTTTGCTTTTGCTTTTGATGTGTTCCAGATAACCTTGTCAACTCCGGGAGTATTTTTCCCCCGGTTTTCACTCACTCGTTTGACGGCTAGAATGAGTAGGTCAGCAACCACTGCAAGGCTTTTACCTTGCCATGTTTACCAGCCTGTGTTGCCTTTACAATAGGCGCCTGAAGCTTTTTTACCTGTCGCCGAACTTGAGACCAGTTGATCACAGGCCAGCCTTGGTCGGAAGGCGCACATACCAATAAATCAGTATCCATTTGCATTCTTCCTGTTAAAAAAAATCTTCAGATTTCTTGTAAAGCGAGACCATAAGGTAGTCTAGCCGTTTTCACGGAGGATGATGTTGCAACCCCTATCCACCCCATTACAAGGCGGCATTTGCTTTTTGCTTAATCCTTTACCCACAGCTACATGGTCGTTCCTTACGGTTCGATTGCCCGAAAATCGGGCGAAGCTATGGGCATACCGTGTTCCGTGTAATGAATATGCGAGTGAGATAGGCTCCATCTTTTCACCGGCGGGGGTTATTGGCCGTGTAAACTCAAACGAAACAGTAGCTTGCGCTTGTTAGTAGTCACGATGTTTATTGATGATTCACTTACGTTAGCCATGTCACTCTGCCACTTGACCATCTCCGCCTGCTACTGGCAGATTCAGCATTCCCTAACGGGTCCGCCTACAGTTTCCTGCGGGTACTTTTCCCGACAGCTTCACACAAGGCAATTGCTTATCTTGCATGTGTCGGTCAGCTCCGCTGACTGAATAGCGAGTCCGTTCTACCGGACAATTCCAATACGCAACTTCACATCGCACTGAATTATACAGGCTATAATCTCGAGTCCAGTTCTTTGTTAAGGGAATGTCTTTGAGATTAACGAAGATCCAGTTAATGTGGCTTTTGCCATTTTCTTGAAGACATCGTCAAAGACTGGAGATACGAATCGAGATCCTTCAGTAGATATATGTCCGGAATTTCGATAGAGGAGTTTGTTATTAGCAACCACGATTACGTGTCCTGCTTTATCAAACATTCTATACTCC
>Ga0208875_1000659_pt1 | contig 10281 bp, 8 predicted proteins | sample CryBogCBH25Aug08_FD_184612 | JGI IMG/M metagenome (GOLD analysis project Ga0208875, IMG submission 184612) | Freshwater microbial communities from Crystal Bog, Wisconsin, USA - CBH25Aug08 (SPAdes) (version 2) | ecosystem: Environmental > Aquatic > Freshwater > Lake | place: Crystal Bog...
CAATTACATTCTTTACCATAGCGAGAACAAGCAACTCTACCCTTCAAACTGGGGGCCGCTTGCCTATCTTCATCCTGAGAAGGATCAGCGCCTAGTCACCGAGAATTACCTAGTACGCCTCAATAGCGATTTAGTAATGACCGACTGCACCAAGGTTGAGATGCTTAACCTGCATCAGCCTATCTGGGAGTTTGTTGGGCTTGAAGATGCTCGCCTCGTTATGTGGAATAACACATATTTTCTGATTGGCGTTCGCCGCGATACAACCCCTAACGGCGTTGGTCGAATGGAGTTATCTGAGGTCGCGCTAGATAAGACCAACTGGACTGCGCGCGAGATTGACCGCAAGCGAATCCCCGCACCCGCGCCAGATAGCTCGTACTGCGAGAAGAACTGGATGCCTGTTCTTGATAAACCTTATCACTTCGTCAAGTGGTCTAGCCCCGTTGAAGTGGTCAAGGTTGATCCCTATGCAATCAAGACCGAGCAAGTTAGCGTTCGCCAAGGACTTCAGCCACCTAAAGATCAGCGTGGCGGCTCTCAGCTCATACGATGGGGCAACTGCTACATCTCAATAACGCATGAGGTTGATCTGTTTAAGAACTACCTTCAGCAGAAGGATGGCATATACCGGCATAGGCTCTGTGTCTATGACGATCAGTTAAACCTTGTCGGACTATCTAAAGAGTTCTCGTTCCTAGATTTTAGGATTGAGTTCTGCGTAGGAATCGCCGAATACGAAGGCGATCTACTGATTAGCTTTGCCGTTGCCGATAACGCCGCATTTGTGTTACGCACACCACGCGTTATTATTGAGGACTTAATAGCGGAGGCGCTTGATGCTTGATGAACTGATCTACGCACTATCTAAAGACCCATTTGACCCTAAACTCAACTTTGATGTTGCCGTTGAATACGAGAAGGCAGATCAGATAGCGAGCGCAGTTTCTTTCTATCTACGCACCGCAGAGTATGGCAAAGAGTGGGGCGATCTTTATGTCTATACCTCGCTGCTTAAACTTGCCAAATGCTTTAACGATCAGAATGACCGCCTGACTACGGTTGAGACTTGCCTTATGCAAGCAATCGGTTATGACCCTGACCGCCCAGAAGGTTTCTTCCTCTTGTCGCAGTTCCACGAACGCCAAGGCAACTGGCGCAAGGCGTGGGTTTATTCGCGCATAGGTCAGAATGTTGCTAACGATGATTTTGGGTTCAGCCCACTACCTGCCGATGTTGGCTATGTATCGTATGCCCTAGAGTTTGAAGAAGCCGTTGCCGCTTGGTGGCTAGGTCGCAAACAAGAATCTATTGATATCTTCAACGAGCTACTTCGATTAGATATATCTGACGAGTACCGCAACGCAATAGAGGCAAACCTTGCCGTTATTCTTTGATGTAGGTGCTAACCGGGGAGATGCTACGGTTGCTGCGCTCGCTCAAGGCTACGATGTAATAGCCCTAGAACCTTCGCGGGTATTTGCCGATCTCGTTAAGAACTTTATCTATGAACCTCGCGTGACCCCACTCAAGTTAGCCGTATCTGATAAAGATAACGAGCGTGTGGAGTTCTACGAGGCGCAAGAAGATGGGCTAAGCACCCTCAATAAAGAGTGGCTGACCTCAGAGACTATGCCGTATGCCGGAAAGCCTTTTAGGACTATCCACGCCACAACAATCACGATAGACACCCTCGCCAAAATATACGGCGAGCCTGATCTCATCAAGATAGATGTTGAAGGCGCTGAGTGGTCAGTATTTAAGGGCATGATCTGTAAATACAAGATGCTCATTTTTGAGTGGACTCAAGCAACGATAGACGAACACCAGAAGCAGTTGCATTACCTATCGGCTCTTGGATATACGCAGGTTGCACCGCAGTTCATCGTCAATCACTTAGAGCAACCTACTGAGTGGTATGACATAGATCAGGACTTATGGGCTTGGCGAGATGCACACGCTAAGGCTTGGGAAACAGATGGATGGAAAATCGCAGGACTAAGACCAACCGCCGATGTAGGTATGTGTTGGGTTCGCTAATAAAGGAGAATAGATGGGCTTGTTAGATCGCCTAGCCGCTAAAGTAGCGGAGCAGATTACTAAAGCGCCAACGCTTGCGCCTTCAGCATCTCCAGTCAATGTGAACGCAATTACCAGCACCGATACTCAGCACTACAACGCTGACCCTATGTATCGCAACCCTATTCTTGGTAGCGCACCATTCCCTGCTGCCGTTCCGCTTTATCCAAACGCGATCAACCCACTCAATCCACGCACAAACCGCGCTGATCCACGCCGTTACGAGTTCTTAGTTGCTCAGAACATCAACCTCTTTGAGAACCGCCTCGTACCATTTAAGACCCTTCGCGTAGCCGCAGATCAGATTGACATTCTGCGCCGTTGTATTGAGGTTCGCAAGGCTAAGCTTGCCGGACTTAACTGGGATATCGTTCTTTCGGATTCTGCTACTGAGCGCATCATTGCCGAATCAGGTGGTAATCACCTTCGCGCTATGTCTGAGGCTCGCGCTAAGTTCGCGCCTGAGATCGCTCGTATGCGCGCATTTTGGGAAACACCTGACCCTGCCAACGGACTTACCTTCGTTGATTGGCTCAATATGGCAATCGAAGAGATGGATGTTCTTGATGCCCTTGCTATCTGGCCTCAGATGAAGGCTAATGGCGAGATTCGCGGATTGCAGATCCTAGACGGCTCAACTATCAAGCCACTCCTTGATGATCGCGGTATGCGCCCTGAGCCATCAGTCGGCCCTGCCTTCCAACAGATCCTCTTTGGATTCCCACGCTCTGAATTCCACGCACCAATAGATGATGAAGAGGCAGATGGCGAGTTCTCAAGCGATGAACTTGCTTACCTTGTTCGCAACCGCCGCGCTAACTCCATTTGGGGCTACTCACCTGTTGAGCGCGCTCTTCCAATGGCTGATATCTACCTTCGCCGTCAGCAATGGATCAAGGGCGAGTTCACCGATGGCGTTATGCCTAAGTCTTGGCTTGAACTCCCTGAGTCAGCCAACCTTACCCCTGAGCAGATTCAGGCTTACGAATATATTTACAACGATGAACTCTCAGGTCAGACTGAGCAGCGTAATCGTATGCGTATGTTGCTCCCGGGTGGAAAGTTGCAGTTTGAAGCAGGATACGCCGAGAAGTTCAATGATCGCCTAGATGATTACCTCATCACCTCCATCACCGGACACTTTGGCGTTCTCCCTACCGAACTTGGATTCTCTGCCAAGACTGGTCTTGGTGGCTCAGGTCATCAGCAGGGCGAGAAAGAAGCCGCAGAAGCAATCGGTATTACACCAACTGCTAAGTGGCTTTCTCAGCAACTCTCAGCCCTCTCCTATCGTTGGTTGGGTATGCCACGCGAGCTTGAGTTCCGCTTGTCCGCAAGCGATGCCACAGACAACGAAGAATCAGCCAAGCGCGATGACCTCAAGAAGCGTTCAGGCGGCTTGACTATTAACGAGTGGCGCGATGACAACGGATTGCCTCTTGTTGATACACCTGAAGCTGATATGCCGTTTGTTGTTGCAGGTCAGTCAGTCTTTATGTTCACCCCTGAAGGCATAGTTGCCGCAGGAACCTCACTTGATGAGTCAGGCGTTCAAGATAACGAGCCAAACGCAACAGAAGCACCTGCCGAGCCAAAGGCAGAGCCAGCCCAAGAAGAAGTTAAGAAGTTCATTCGTTGGGTCAATCGCGGAACCGCTACTCGACCATTCAACTTTGAACACCTAGACCACGCCTACGCCGAGGTTCTCAACAAGTTCGTTGAGGCTCGGGATCTTGACGGCGCTCGTTGGTACGCCGAACGCTATTTGGGGTTGTAATGGAGTGGCATGGCGCGTTAGTGCGCCTATCTGCTAAACACGCTACACAGATCCGCAAAGGATTTAGAAGTGCATTTAACGCCGATGACATTACGGAATCTTTTTTTAATGCCTTCCTCGGTCACACAGAAGTCACGAATCAGCAAGTAAGGGATTGGGCTAAAGTCCATATCACGCCTAACAAGGCCGCCCTTATTGCTTCGCTTACACCGATCTATGCAGATGGTTGGGTTCTTGGTGATACCGCAGCCAAGGTAATGATTAACAGAAGCCTCAAGAAAGCAGTTCAACCTGCCAATGTTGGCGTAGTTAATTGGGATACTTGGAAGCCTGGCAACCAAGCCGCAGCAACTTTGATTCAACCTTCAGGTGGATTGCAAAGATTGCTTGATAGTCAAGGATTGACTATTGATGGTGTAAGCAATACAAAATTAGATCGCATTGGAACTGTTCTCGGTAATGCTTTACAGTTAGGCATTACTCCTAAAGAAGTTTCGATAATGGTGGATCAAGTTATCAACGACCCTCAGCAAGCCCTTGTTATTGCACAGACCGAGATGAGTCGCGCAGTAGTTCAAGCTGAACTCGCCCAATACCGAGATTCAAATGTTGAGATGGTTGAGTGGCTAGTCGCTGATCCTTGCGAAGAGTGCCAAGTCAATCTTGATGCTTCCCCTATTTCCATTGATGCCGATTGGCCTAATGGAGATGCGCCGGTTCACCCAAACTGTATGTGTGATATCGCCCCTTACATTTCAGACACCTCAAACCTAGGAGAATAAATGGCAACCTCAATCGCGCCACTTCAACACGGCACAATCACAGTAGGAACAACGGCACAGACACTACTTACAACCCCAGTTGGAGTTCGTAGAGCTTTGGTCGTTATCCGCAACAATGACTCAAGCAAGACCATCTATATCGGAGATGGAACCGTTACCGCATCGGGTGCAACCCAGGGTATCGGCATTGCTGCTGGAGCCACTCTTCAGGTTGAGTTCTCATCAGGAACCACCATCTCAGTTATCGCTTCAGGCGCTAACACTTCAGTTTCATTCCTTTGGTCAGCAGGTAACTAATGTCTGAGGGTTTTGTTCCACCTGCGGAAGTTCGCGCTAATGCTAAGCGAGGCTTAGAACTTCGTGAAAAGCATGGTCGCGGTGGTACAGAAGTAGGCGTTGCTCGCGCAAGAGATTTATCAAATGGCGCATCAATATCGCTAGACACCATTCACCGAATGGTCAGTTACTTTGCTCGTCACGAAGTAGATAAGCAAGGCGAAGGTTGGGGCAAGGATTCTGCTGGCTATATCGCTTGGCTCCTATGGGGTGGCGATGCTGGTCGCAGTTGGGCAAACAGAATTTCCAAGGAAAACGAAAAAAAGGATAAAGCACTTATGAACGATTTTACTACCGCTTATGCCTCCATTCTCAAGTATGACGAGAATGACGATGGAACCCTTATGGTCTATGGCAACGCCACAGATGATTCACTAGACCTAGATCAACAGATTTGCGACCCTGCATGGCTTGAGAAGGCTATGCCGGATTGGTTCACATCAGGGGGAAATATCCGTGAAATGCACGGCCCTAACGCGGCGGGAGTAGCCAAGGAATATGAAAACAAGAACGGCAAGCATATTATTGGTGTCCATGTTGTTGATCCTTTGGCAGTTAAGAAGGTTAAGACTCAGGTTTATCGCGGATTCTCAGTAGGCATTAAAGCTCCTCGCGTAGTGCGCGATAACAAGGCTGCTAATGGTCGAATCATTGATGGATCAATCATTGAGGTTTCCCTCGTAGATCGCCCTGCCAACCCTAACGCTAAGTTGATCTTGGCTAAGTCAGTTGATGGGGAATCCACCCTCGTACAGGTAGAAGAGATGCACGAATACAAAGCACCTCTCCCAAGCGATATTGCTAAAAAGAAAGAAACCGATTACGCCAGCATTAACGAAGGTGGCGAAGGATCTGAACCTGCCGATAAGGAACTCTATAACCGAGTTAAGGCAGAAGCCAAAGAAAAGTTTGATGTGTACCCATCAGCCGTAGCAAATGCTTGGGTTGTGCGCGAATACAAATCTCGCGGTGGTAAATATCAAAAAAAGACCGAGAAAGGGTCAAAGATGGAAACAATTAAGCAGATCACGGAATTGGCTAAGTCTTTGACAACCGACACCGTGAAGTTTGACCAAGTGGCATTTGATGCTGCTCGTCGCGCAGTCGCGGCACTCATCGTTGCGGAAGCAACTGAAATGGGCGAAGGCTCAGATGAGAACTACTCACTATCACAACTCATTGAAGTCGCTAATCACCTCATTGCTTGGTATGAAGGCGAAGTTCAAGAAGGAGAAGCATCACCTATGTCAGATATCGAACTCTCTGCCGAGGCAGAAATTGTAAAAGAACCAGATACCACTATGGGTTGCAAGTGCGATGGTTGCAAGTCCTGCAAGGGTTGCGATTCAAAGATGTGTTCTGGTCACATGGATTACGCTAAAAACTCACACAAGGAAATGGATGCAGAGAAGTCTGCTACTGGCAAGTGCCTTGAGTGTGGTTGCGATACACCGGGCGAAGCACATGGCCGCACCGATGTAACTACTGCCGAGATAATTGATCTTGGCGCAGAAAAGTCTGCTGAAGCAGATGCAACTGTTGATGTAACCGCTGCAATCGCAGAGGCAATCACAGAGCAGACACCAGAAGTTTCTGAGGGTGAAACCTCAGAGGATGAGGGTCTAAAAGCCCTTGTCGCAGAAGCCGTTAAGAGTGCTATGGAAAAGTTTGAAGCAGAGAAAGTCGCTCTAGTTGCTGAAAAAGAGTCAGCAGTAGAGAAGGCTTTGAGTCTTGAAACCGAACTAGCAACGGCACTAGAAAAAACCGTTGCAGGTGGGCCAAAGCGCACCGCAACAAAGCAATCACCAGATACTCAGAATGAGAATATCACCAAGGCTTTGCAATTCAAGGCTAAGGCAGATGCCTCAACTGATCCAATGCTCGCTCGTGGATACATCGAAATGGCTAACGAAGCACTAAAAGCCGCCGGTATCGACAAGCTAACACTCTAAACGAAAAGGAAAATAATGCCTAACGCACAAGAAATGTTTGGCGAAACATCGCCAAAGGACTTGGCTGCCAAGAACGAGGCGTTTGAAACTGCTCTTAAGTCAGCAGTAGCAGCGCCAAACCTTGACCCAATGTTCAAGCAGAAGGTGGATGCAGGACTTCCACAGGCTTTTGCTAACAAGTCACTCTCAGCCGATGGAGTTGCTGCTCTTAACAATGCTCTCGCAGAATCAACTGCTGACATTGCCAAGGATATCAGCCTTACATCACCACTTAACTCATCCTTCGCAGCCTTCGACCTCGAAGCACCTGCTAAGTACCTCGTACCAGTTCCAACACCACTTCGTAACAAGCTCCCTCGTACAAAGGGTGTCGGTACTGCTCACCGCATCAAGAGAATCACAGGATTCACTAACGCGATCACAGGTACATCAAATATCCATCCGGGTATCACAGAAACTACACAGAACAACTTTGCAGTTAATGGTTCTGCTAACCCTCTATACCTCAACCGTGGCCCAAAGATTTCCTATACTGCTGACGATAAAATCTTCGCTTATAGCTCATTCGGCTTAAGCGATGATGTAACATTCGATGCTCAGTATTCAGGTCTTGGATATCAGGATCTCATTGCGACTTCTGCTCGCTCACTCCTCTACTCAACAATGCTCGCTGAAGAGCGTATGCTTTTGATGGGTCGCGGAACTTCAGGTAACGGATTCTCTGGCGCACTTGCTGCTCCAACAATCACCGCTACTGCTCGTACTGCCGTCACAGGTGAGACTCCAATCTCTGCTGGTACAAAGGTATGGGTCAAGGCTACTTCTGATGCTGGTTCATTCGGTGACTCAGTTGTTTCTTCAGTTGCTTCTGCAACTCCAGACGGATCAACTCAGGTTATTGATGTTGTCATCTCAGCAGCAGTTTCAGGCGCTCTCGGATACAAGGTATTCTCAGGCGTAGGCGCTTCTGAGCCTGCTGATACTGCTAAGTTCTATCAGGGTCGTACTGCTACCCTCAAGTTCACCCTTCAGGGCGTTCTTGCTACAACAGGCGATGTTGCTTCTAACCACGCTGCCGATACATCTGCTTACTCAGCAGGTTATGACGGAATCTTGGCTTATGTTCTTGGCGCACAGTCAGGTTACAACAACAACATCAACTCAACATTCTCAACAAGCAATCCGGGCGTAGAGTTCCAGACTGCTTTTGCTGCAATGTACGCTAACAACCTTGCTAACCCAGATGAGATCTTCATGAACGGTTCAGACCGTAAGCAGCTCTCAGATGCAATCAAGTCTGCTGGCTCAACATCTGCATACCGTCTAAACCTCACTCAGTCTGAGACAGGTTCTTATGTCGGTGGCGCAACGATTGATGCACTCCACAACGAAGTTACAGGTAAGCTCGTAGATCTTACAGTTCACCCATATCTTCCACAGGGCGTTGCTCCAATCCTTTCTTATGTCCTTCCATTCGAAAACTCAGAAGTTTCAAATCTCTGGGCTGCTGTAAATGTGCAGGATTACACATATCTCAACTGGCCTAAGATCCAGTTGCAGAACGAAGCATCAACCTACTTCCGAGGAACATTCGTTGCATACGGCCCAACATGGTCAGGTGCAGTTTCCGGTATTAAGGCTGCTTAGTATCACAACGATTGAGAGCGCATCTTCGGGTGCGCTCTCTCTCATAAGAGGAGGCAAGTAATGACAAAGATGATTCCGCCAAAGGGTATGACCAGCGTTTCAATCAACACGCCCAATGGCAAGAAAAGCAAGTTTGTTGGTAAAGATGGATTGCTCCATATCAACGATCCTAAACTGGTCAAGAAACTCAAAGAAGAAGGCTTAGGCGTAGCGAGCGCAAGCAGCGTAATCGCTAACAGTTCGGCAGTAGGTTTTACTTGTAAGGCTTGCGGGTTCGGTTCATTCTTCAAGAAATGCTCAAAGTGCGGAGAAATAAATGGCTAATGCTTATACCAACACAACACATAAGTTCTCCACCCCTTACCTGACCCTTGCTGAGTTCAAGAACGCCCCCACCGCTATTGATATTGACAACCTAGTATTTAACTCCCAAGACCCAGATGTGCAGGATGCCGAACTCTCTAATGTGATCGCCCGCGCCTCATCATGGATTGACACCTATTGCAATCAGGTTCTCGCTGCTACAACCGAGACCGAGAATATGCGTGGTCGCTTGAGTTCTGATGGAACCCTGCGTATCCACCCACGCTATAACCCTATTATCGCCGTTCTTGCTTTCAGTTACGGCAACCCTACTTCTCAGATGAACCCAATCGTTGATCCATCCGTTGCGTGGATTGAGGATTCTCAAATCATTATGCCGATCGGCAACCTTAGCTTTAACTACACCACCCAAGGCCCACTCCAATTCGGTTTGCCTATGACTCCTCGCCGTGAGTTGTTTGTTAATCTTCAGTATGTTGCTGGATACGCAAATACGACCATTACAAGCGCAACCGCAGGACAATCTACCCTCGTAGTTGCAGATTCAACAGGTATTATCGCCGGATCAAGCCTTCAAATCTATGACGGCTTCAATTCAGAGTTAGTCACGATCGCCAGCAATCACACCTACGGCAACACCACCGTTGCTCTTGCTGCGCCTTTGGCTTACTCACACAGTTCAGGCGTTTCAATCTCAGCACTACCGCCAGCCATTAAAGAAGCGGCAATCTTGGTGACTACCGCAATGCTCAAGGTTCGTGGCGATTCCTCAATGACTATGGCGATCTCAAGCACCGCAGGTCAAAGCATCGCGGGCAAGGATAAGATGGGCGAAGATATTGCGCTCGCTAAAGAACTCCTTACCCCTTACCGTAGGGTCAGATAATGGCAGTAGGTCGCAAAGAAGCCCGAGATACTATTGCTACCTTTATCAAGCCTCCACAGGTAGATGGCATCAATCAGGTCTTTACCTCATTCCCTAAGCGTATTAACTTTGAAGTGAACGCCCTGCCTTCACAGAGAAGCCGTTGCGCCGCCGTTGTCTTTATTGAGTCCGAGACAGAGACTCGTATTGGTCTTGGTGGATATACCTCAGCAGGTGCGGCTACGGGTATCAAAAAGGTTGATTACTCAGTAGCAATTCAGCTCTTCCATCACTCGCTAGAAAACGATGCCGAGGATGCTATGGCTGACTTTGACCGAGTAATAGATAACCTCAAGAACCGCCTTCGCTCCGATCATCAGTTTGGCGATAAGTCTGGCGTACTTGTATGGCAAGCAGCAGAACCAGTCATTAACACTTCTTACGGCGAGCCAATGTCTAGCAACGGTACTGCTACCGAAACTTGGGCAGTTGTGAGATTTGATGTTACCCAAGTTATCA
>Ga0208875_1000660_pt1 | contig 10277 bp, 6 predicted proteins | sample CryBogCBH25Aug08_FD_184612 | JGI IMG/M metagenome (GOLD analysis project Ga0208875, IMG submission 184612) | Freshwater microbial communities from Crystal Bog, Wisconsin, USA - CBH25Aug08 (SPAdes) (version 2) | ecosystem: Environmental > Aquatic > Freshwater > Lake | place: Crystal Bog...
ATAGGTAGTAATAAATTTTTATTTCCTTTGCCTTCAATAAAAAAGTCAGGTAATGAATCATCTTCGACTCCGTAAGGTGCAAGACCCATTGTTTTGCCAGCCTCGATAAATCCAAATCCTAAATAGTCACTTACCGCTTCGTAGGCTTTAGTAATAGTTACTGTATTATCAAATTCTTGAATACCATTATCATAGTAAGGACTTTGACCATCGCTATAACGCTTGTAAACAGCATTAAATTCTCCAGGATAACTACATTGATAGATAGTTTCAGTTTCGAATCCGCCAGTTACAGGGCCACCTTCTCCGCCCATTTGCTCTTGATGATAAGATCCAGCTCCGTCAACAATAATAGCCGCCGCAGTATCAAATCCCGAGCCATAAAAAGTTGCAGATGCATGACCTAGGTGATGCAAATTTCCTAAATTGGTTATTTTAATGTTAGGATTAAACTTTCTTGCTAGTGCAGAATAAGGATCTTCGCCAGTCCAAGGAAGTTGTGGTAACTGTGGATTTGTACCACCTATTACAATTTCATCAACTGTATGGTTGATTAAAATATGTAACATAGCTCTAAAAGGATTACCATCATATTTTAATCTAGAAAGACGTTCTTCTTCTGCGTAAAATACAATCTCTCCATCAACTACCAATGCCGCAGAACCATTGTGTCCTGGGTTAATTGCCATTATACTATATGCCATATTATTTTACCTTTTTCTCTATGTCTGCAACAATGTTTGTATAAAGATCATTAACTTCTTTATCACTAAATTTCATTGTATTTTCGTTTAATCTGTTCGCTAACATTGTGTCTAACCCTGCAATGCGAATAGGACTATATTTTTTAATTCCTGGTTTTTCAATAATGTTGAAATAATCAGGATATGTTGTGTTTACTGCAAAAGTTGAACCAATAATAACTGTTCCAGGAATACCTAATGCACGAGCCATATGTTGCCCCACACTGTCTACACCAATAAAATAATCTGCTTCTGCAATTAATCCTGCCCATTGACGAAGATCGCAGGTGTAATTTGCCGCAAATGTATCTGCTTTCATAATAAATTGTGGTTCGCCAAAGAAGATCATATTGTAACGTTGTGCTAATTTTTTAACCAATGCTAGATATGTTTTTGGATCTAAACTACGACTTTCATCATCAAAAATTTCTTCTCTTTCAATTTTAGCACCTCTACCAAATGGTTGAAATACAACTGTCTTTTGACGTTTTTGAATATTTTTAAGATCTGCAATAGTATTTTTTGCTACTAATGTTTCTTGTTTATTAAGAACCATCTTAGGTAAACCTAAATCGCTGTGGTCGGTGGATCCATTAATTTCTACATCAAATGCTTCTGCAAGAGATAATTCTTGTCTAAAATATGCAGGAAGTCTATATGGTTCCGGAGTAATGATTTTATCGGCGCCTAATACAACATTATCAAACACACCTTTAGTATCTAAGTTGTATGTGCGATCTTGTAACTCAGGAATTCCCCAGACTAAAAAATCCCAACCAGCAATTAATACTGCCCAATCTGCATCTGGATTTAATCTTCCATACTTTAAAAGAGCTGGTATTGCCGCAAGAATTCTTCCTGCACCACCGTCGATAAAAAATATTGTTTTCATTGTGTTAATTTCCTACTGTGCTGTTATTTAATACGTACTTAATGATGTCAGAATATTTCTGATTTATAAAAAGATCTTCAACATTATATTTTTTAAGTACATGAACATAACTGCCTCTATTGGCTAGACATATATCGGCTAAATCTATGTTCCATTTTTTTTCAAATACTGTGTGATAAAATTTATCTCTATCATTAGTCTGATCGTGGGTTTCTCCAACCCAAGTTGACTGTCCTCCAAAATGGAGCAAATAAGAATGAGAATAATATTTTGTAGCTATATTTTTCTGTAATGCTCTTAATTTATAGTCGACATCTTCACCACCACCTACTCCAAAACTTTCGTCAAATATTCCAACTTTAGAATATACATTAGCAGGAATTCTTACAGCATAAAATGGCATTAACATAGTTTCGTAAAACAACGGAGATACATTTTTTTTATGCTGTTCTACAATATCTAATAAAGAACTCCAACTATTATATTGAGATAAAGTCATATTATATTCTAAAGATAATAATCCATCGCTACTAGTGTATGTAACTATTTGATTGCAAGTAGGCATAGATATGATATTATTATAGGTTAACAAAGGTTCATTCCAGTTAGGTGTAAAAATAATATCGTTGTTCAATACAAAAACATCTTTGCCATTTACTAAGTGTAACATATCATTTATGTTTTTAGCAAACCCTTTTGGCATTAAATTATTAATAGTAGAAACTCTAGGATCATTGATTAATCCTACATTATCATTATTAATAACATATACTTCGTCTTTGGGATAAAGTTTTGTACTTTTAAAAAAGCTATCTATTGCTGATTGTGTATAATGACTAGATTTAGCAGTAGAAATAATTACATATACTTGGGGATTCAATTTTCTCTCCAAAACTCTAATTTCATATTCTTATAAAGTCTTGTTAGTTCGTGCCCAATTACTTTTTCAGGAGGTGGACTTGTTTTTGACAGCACAGGTCTTACATCGTGAAGTCCATCAAGGCCGCCGTGAAAATTATCATTTTCCTCCATTGATTGTAAATTGTCTGTAGATAGTTGGTAATGATTAATTCCGATAAAATCGCATATACGATCTAATGTGGATTGCCCACTCCCTACAATGTCTTCATATTCAACAAATAATAAATCAACGCCGTGAGAAGCATACCCCATTCTTAAACTGGTATAAGGATGCATTGTATATTTTTCCCACAATAATCTGCATCTATTTTTATTATTAATAGGAAGTTGTAGTTTTGTTAATTCTTCATCTACAAATGTAACTTTATAATTATTTTTTTCTATTAATAGTATATAACTTGCTAGAATATCGGGAATACTTCTAACTGTACAAATAATTTTAGGATTATATCCTAATGCGAGACGCATAAATTCACCGTATCTGGGCCATAATCTATTCTTATCTATGAGCACAGATTTATCAATGTGTTTGTATGCACCATCGATAATTCCTGCTATTATATTAGAATGTTGATTAGGATCAGGGTTGACTATTGCCTGTGATAGTACAGGCCATTCTTTATTAACAACATCTAAGAAATCTGCTAGAGGACTGGTAGTAGTAGCATATATTTGCGGATGCTGATTTAACATTGATCCTAATACACTCGATCCAGATCTCGGCAATCCTGACAGCATAATAAAATTTTTATTCATAATTGTTTTTTTGTTACAAAAGGTAGTTTTTTATACCATTTAGCAAAATTACCTGTAAATTTGTTTGGTCCTATATGATTGCAGGTCATATTAGGATCGAGCCAAACTTTAAATCCACCTTTCCTTAATTTATTAAACATATGAATATCTTCACTGACCATCATTTCGACTCCGTTTATATTTTCAATAATCACATCAAAAATCATTCTTCTTTCTAAATTATCTTTTGGATCTATATAGGGCCTACTAACATCCCAAAGATATTTCATAGATTTCCGATTCATCCTTACAAATCCAGTTCCTAACCCATCAACTTCTATTAATTTAGTAATAGGGTTAGGTGGCCTTCTACTGACCTGCCTTACAACATATTCTTCCTTACTACTTTTTTTAGGATAAGTTCCGCCGACAACATCTACAGGATAATCTAACAATTTAAAAAACCATTCTGTTTCCCATTCTATGTCACTATCTATCCAAATTAATTCATCAACATTTAGGTTTAACGCGGTATGGATTGTATCATTTCTTGCTCGCTGAATTAATGCATCAAAACTTAACCAGATAGGTATAATTTCTACATCGTGCTTATAGCTTTCTTTAATGGTATTACATAAACTGTTGGTATACCATACATCTAATCTGCCATCATAGCAGGGAGTTCCTATCATTACTTTTTTCATATTTTATTAAAAAATTCTTTCCATTCTAAGGCTCTTCGGAACCAAGAATATTGATCATTAAACCAACGGCTTTGCTCTTGCAAAGTATAACTAGTTGGATCGTAATTGTCAATAGCGGTATTTAATAATTTGGCATAATTTTTAACCAAAACTTCTCGATCATTATTATGCTCTATATACATAGGCCATTCTTCACAGGTTTCTGGTAATGCACCATATCTTGTAGTTACAATTTGGCATCCGGCGGCTCCTGCTTCAATAGCCGCAAGACAACTTGTTTCTTCGTAGGTACTAGGATAAGCTAATATATGTGATTGTTGCAGAGCTATTCTTACAGCTTTATTTGTAGCATACCCTCTGTAAATTATACCTGGTTCTGTCCGACATCTATGAAACAAATATTCATTATCTATTTTAAAATTTTTACCATAGATAATATTAGAGGAAAATATTGTTAATTCAGTATTTGGTCTACGAACAAGTTTATATGCATCTAATAATATATCCAATCCTCTATTAGGCATAGAAGTGTAAATTAATTTAATTTTATTGTTGGATTTTGGTTTAAATTCTATAGGGTCTATGGCATTGCGAATTACATGATTATTAGCATTACTGATATCAACTCTATCAGCAAAATGCTTTAGTTGCCAGTTACTTACATATACAAAATGATCTACAGAACTTACAAATTCTGGATATTGCATATTAATCACAGCTTCTTGATTACACGCAAGATGTTGCCAAAGAACATTTATACGACTAGGATCAAGAAGTGCAGGGTCGCATAAACTTAAGATAAGATTGACTTTTTGTTGCCAATCTTTTCCTAAGTTTTTTATGAGATTATTATAAAGTAGTTCTGTTCCGCCTGAGGGTTTCATACATAGCAATTAGTTGCTAGGTATTTAACTTTGCCTCCAATGCTACTACACGAGATGTGAGTGCATCGTTTAAATCTGCTAGTTCTTGAACTGCTTTAACCACCACAGGCAGCAATCTACCAGGATCTGCATAATATTGATCTGGATTATCATCTATGGCTAATTTTAAGAAATCTTTGACATTGTATTTTTCAATCAACTCCAATAAATCCTGAGCAATAAACCCAGAATCTGGCATCTTACTTCTTGGATGTGTTTCATCTGTGTCTCGAATGTTCCAAACAAACTTAACAGGACGTACTTCTCTTAAAAACTCTAATCCAACTGGAATGTCTTCGATATCTGTTTTATCTCTAGCATCTGATAATGTTGTCCAGGTTGCACTAGGTGCAAATTGTGCTGTATAACTAGTTGTTCCTATTACAATTTGATTACTACTAACGGGACTAGCTGTACAAGTACCATAACCAATTAAAATATTCCTCGACCCAGATGTCAGATTGCCACCAGCAGAATAACCAATTGCAATATTACAACCAGCAGTTGCACACCCTTGTCCAAGTGCGCAGGTACCGATTGCGATATTATTAGAGACGTTTGCCCCACCCATCATACCATATGCGGCCTTGGCACCAATAGCAATATTCCAAACGCCAATGAGTCCACATCCCGATACTGAATATCCTAATGCTGACTGTCCTACTGCAACATTGGCCGTGGCACATCCGCACAGATTGCTACCTACAGAACCGTTTCCAATTGCAATGTTGCACGATCCGGTACTAAGTTGACCTAGTGAGCCACTGCCTAACGCTATGTTGTTGTATCCACCAGTAAGGTTACAACCTGCCCCATTTCCTACTCCTATATTGTAGCCGGCGGTGGTCTGATTAGCCAAAGCACCCCATCCAAAAGCTACATTGTCAGTTCCGCAGGTATTAGAGAATAACGCTTTATATCCTTGACCAATATTATTTTTTCCAGTAGTAAGTCTAGCAAGTGAACAAGGTCCAATAGCAATATTACAGCTACAAGAAGCGCCGCAATACATTGCTCCACATCCTATTGCAACGTTATTAATTCCAGTTGTAAGGCCATACATTGCATAATATCCTTGAGCAATGTTGTTAGAAGAGTTATTTGTATTGGCTAAAGTACCGTATCCAATAGCGATATTATGTGCACCGTTGGAGGAATTAGCTATAGTCAGACATCCTCTAAGAGAAAATTTACCAATTGCAATATTATCATAACCTGTACTAAGACATTGCATTGCCTGATTACCAATTGCAACATTATTACTTCCGTTACCAATATACTGCAAAGCACAACATCCTATTGCAAGATTATTAAGACCAGTATTGTTTGCTCCGCCACTACCAATAAATAAACTGCAATAAGCGGTTAAACCTACCGCCGGACTATAAAGTGCACCATTGACACATAAACCACCACCGTCAATTTTTAAACGTTGGCAACCGCCTGCCATAACAACAAATGTACAAAATAGGCCAGCAGTGCCACCATAAGAACCAATAATAGTGTTGTATGCTCCTGTTGTAATGCCCGCACCAGCACATGGCCCAATTGCTATATTAGCACTAGCTAGTGCTAACTTTAATGTGCAGTGTCCAATTGCAATATTTTGACAACCTGTTGTATTACAATATAACGCAAAAGCTCCTGTAGCAATATTGTGACATCCGTATGAAGTTTGAGACAACGCACAGAAACCTTGTGCAATATTATAACTTCCAGTCACTATACTCCCTGCTGTCTTATATCCTTGAGCAATATTATAGCATCCTGTAGCAGTACATAATACCTTGTATCCTTGGGCAATATTGTGTTGGGCAAAGGTAGTGAGCTTCATTGCGTGATAACCTTGGGCAATATTGCCAGTACCACCACCACAATAGATTGCTTGATATCCTAAGCCAATATTACCTATTGTAGTTCCAAAACTAGATGGAGAGTAATTTGCTTGATATCCAATAGCAATATTATTACTACCAGTAGTATTATTGAAAAGTGCTTGATAGCCAATTCCAACGTTGTAATTACCGGTACTGTTAGCGCATAATGCTCTATATCCTTGAGCAATATTATCATGACCAATAGTATTTGCAAGTAATGCACCGTTTCCAATTGCAATGTTGTTATAACCGCTAACGTTACCTTGTAATGCCGTACATCCTAGAGCAACATTGTTATAACCGCTAATGTTAGAGCATAATGCTCTATATCCTTGAGCTATATTATCACGACCGATAGTATTGGCGCATAATGCACCTTGACCAACTCCTATATTATTATATCCACTTAAATTACAAGCCAGTGCCGTACATCCAATAGCAACATTAAATTTACCAGTACTATTTGTTAAATTACCTGCACCACTTAACAGGAATGAGCAATAACTGTTCAATGTTGCTCCACCAGTTGATAATAATGCACCGTTAACACATATACCACCACCGTCAATTTTTAAACGTTGGCAGTTACCTGTTTGTACAACAAATGTACAGCCAGTACCGCCAAGTCCGCCGTATCCACCAATAATAACATTTCCAGCTCCTGTAATAATATTTAAACCAGCACAACACCCTATAGCAATATTACCGTAGCCAGTAGTATTAGATACAAGTGCTCTATATCCTTGAGCAAAGTTGCTTGAGCCAGTAGTATTGTTATAAAGGGCACAATAACCTATAGCCGTGTTATTTGAACCAGTTGTATTATTACCAAGAGCCTGACAGCCAACAGCAAAGTTATTACAGCCAGTGGTGTTAAGGCAGAGAGCCTGATAGCCAACAGCAACGTTGTTAGATCCAAAGGTGTTACAATATAGCGCATTATAACCAATGGCAGTGTTAAAGTTACCAGTTGTGTTGAATACTAAAGAGTTGCTGCCAATAGCTACGTTAATACATCCAGTAGTATTTCTAGGAAGAGTTGCATACCCAAGTGCAACGTTATTACATCCTGCAGTATTCAAACACAGTGCTAGACACCCTATAGCAATATTACTATTGCCTGTGGTATTAGATGCAAGTGCTTGATATCCTTGAGCAACGTTGTTTGAGCCGGTGGTATTGGAAGTAAGTGCTTGATATCCTATAGCCGTGTTATTTAAGCCGAAGGTGTTGCATAGTAATGCCTGTAGACCAACAGCAAAGTTATTGCAGCCAGTGGTGTTACAAGCTAGCGCAAAATTTCCTATAGCAGTATTATTATTGCCTATTGTGTTCTGTTTTAATGTAGAATTTCCAATGGCGACGTTTGAACATCCACCAGTATTGCCGCACAAAGATTGATAGCCAAGAGCAACATTGTAAACACCAGTAATATTTCCGTAGAGTGATTGAGCACCCACTGCAATGTTATTGCAGCCAGTGGTATTATTACCAAGGGTACTGCAGCCAATTGCAATATTACCGTAACCGATAGTATTTTTTGAGAGAGCATTAAATCCTTGAGCTATATTATCATGACCGGTAGTATTAGAGCATAATGCACTTTGACCAAATCCTATATTATTATATCCACTTAAATTACCTGCCAGTGACGTACATCCAATAGCAACATTGGATTTACCGGTACTATTTGTTAAACTACCAGCACCACTTGGAAAGAATGAGCAATAACTGTCTAAAGCACCAATTGCATGACCGCCAACTGTGGATCCATCGTGAACATACAGTGCATACGTTGTGGTATTAACAAACAGCTCTCCTTGAGCTCCTGTAAATGAAGCACCATATGCTGTTGTGCCTCTTCTAAGTTGTAGCGTCTTTGCCATAGATATTTCCTTAATCCATTAATTGTTTAAATCTTGAGTACCACTCTGTAACATTAGATCTGTTGTTCCACTTTGTAACATTAAATCACCAGTTAATGCTCCAGATATACTTCCTAAGTTATTTATCAGAGTTCTTGCGAAAGCAATGTATGTTGATGTGCTACTAGTTAATTGTGGTGTTACAAATATGTTTACTGTGCCTGAAGTTAACACTGATGTAAATGTTCCTACCGCTGCCGTTCCTGTAATAATTTGACTAGAAGTAGTTAAAAATACTGTGGTGTCATCGTGAATTACGATTAAATCAACACGTTGATACCCGTTATCATTCTGCATTTGAATTTGATAATTTCCACTTCTAAACTGAGCTGAAGGAAAACTGTCTATTACAATTTTTGTTGTATTAGTAGCAGTTGTACTTGTGCTTGCAGACCAGTGTTGTGCGGTTGATCCAATTACAAATGTTGATGTAGTTCCTGTCGAACTTGCTCCTCCGCCTCCAGATACAACATAATTACCAACTGTGGCTGTGGTGATAATTACTGCACCATTAATAGTACTAGCCGTGTTGGCAATATTAACTAATCCGCCAATATAAACATTACCGCCAATACCAACACCACCAGCTACTGTCAGTGCACCCGTGACCGTTGATGTAGAAGTTACTGTGCTACTATGCGTAACTACACCTGTAGCTGGGTTGATGCTAAAACTACTGGTTGTATATTCAGTTTGAAAAGAAGTATTTGCAGTATTATTGGATACAAATGTTGGATAGTAAGTGCCGCTGGCTGTTTGACCCTGTGTTTGTACGTTAACAGCATTGGTCGCAGTACCTGCACTTAATCCGCTGACTGATTGCCAAGTTGCTGTATTACCAGAAGCCGCGGTTAATACATAACCAACAGTACCAATAGGAACAAATGCTGTTACACCAGCAGCACTTTGGATTGGAATACTACCTGCGGTTCCACCTAATAAGTTGTTAGATTCGTTTGCATAACCAACATATTGTGAACCTGTATTTACTGGAAGAATTGATCCAGCAACATTGGCAAATCCAACATTTTGTGTTAATGTATTGGCAGCAAGTATCTTACCTGCTGTGTCTGCAAATCCAACATTTTGTGTTAATGTATTGGCAGCAAGTAACACACCTGCAACTGCGGCAAACCCAACTGCTTGTGTACTTGTATTACCTGAGTTTAATATATTAGCAACTGCGGCATTGCCTGCATAGATACTACCTGTATTAGAGGCAAGTATTGATCCAGCAACGTTGGCAAATCCAACATTTTGTGTTAATGTATTGGCTGCTAGTATCTTACCTGCTGTGTCTGCAAATCCAACTGATTGTGTTTGTGTATTTGCTGGAAGAATTGATCCAGCAACTGCGGCAAAACCAACTTGTTGTGTACTTGTATTACCTGGATTTAAAACATTAGCTGTTGCGGCATTGCCTACATAAATGCTGCCAGTTGATGTATAAGTAGGTGCGCTTGTTCCTGCCGATACCAAAATTTGTCCAGCAGTACCTGGACCTGCAAATGCTGTTGTATTGGCAGCTGATTGATATACTATTTGACCAGCAGTTCC
>Ga0208875_1000663_pt1 | contig 10242 bp, 7 predicted proteins | sample CryBogCBH25Aug08_FD_184612 | JGI IMG/M metagenome (GOLD analysis project Ga0208875, IMG submission 184612) | Freshwater microbial communities from Crystal Bog, Wisconsin, USA - CBH25Aug08 (SPAdes) (version 2) | ecosystem: Environmental > Aquatic > Freshwater > Lake | place: Crystal Bog...
TTTTTCGTCGGTTGATGACATGGGGATCATGCTGGCGGGCCAATTATTTTCTGCAAATTATCTGCCCACAAAAAACAACTCCAGCCAGGCGGGGCCGGTGTAGCGCTGGTTGCGCGGAGGAGCGCCCGCTTGATTGGATGAGGCGGCCGGAGCGACCTGGGCAGATACGGCATTGGTTCCAGACGGACGTTCGGTGCAGATCAAAACAATCCGGTTGTGCTTCGTGTCGAGCGCCGAGGTTTTACAGCCCGGCTTGGTTGGCACGGTTTGCACCACCGCAAAATTCGTGGGGCTGCTTTCCCTGATGATGGTCAGCGTGCCGTCGCGCTGGGAACTCCACGCCTCCATGGTGGCGGGATTGAAGCCACCGCCATCCGTGCCGCTGCCGAGCGGCAGCGTGGCCAGCACCCTGCCGTCGTCGGCATTCAGCACGACGCAGACGTCGGGTTTCGCGCACATGGCGAACAGGATGTGGTTCTTCACATCCAGGCCAAGGCCGGCCGGTTCGCCGGCGGTTTCACCGAGGTCCAACTTGGTGATCAGCTTGAGCGCCCTGACATCCACGACGGCAATTTTCTTCTCGTCCTCGATGGCCACATACAGCTTCCCCTGCCCGTCGCTTTGGGACTGTTCCACCGCGCCGCCGACCTGCAAGGTGCCGGTGACCGAGCCATCCTTGGGATCAATCGCCGTGAGGTTGGGCGCTTCATGGCTCAAAACATAGATGCGATGGGTCACCGGCTCCAGCATGATGCCGTCGGGCCGGCCCGGAACGTCAATGTCCTTGAGCTTCTGCATCGTCGCCGTGTCGAACATGGCGATCTTGCCGGCGCTGCTGAACCCGTGATGGGTGGCAGTGTCAACGGCCACACCGCGGCCGCCGCAATTGGTGACGGCCCCGATATACTGGTGGCTGTCCAGGTCGAAAACAAAGGTCTGCCCGCCGCGCGGCACATAAACGCGCCGGCCAGCGTTGTCAACCGTGACAAAATCAATGCCGCCGTTCCCCATAAGCCGGGTGGTGGCGAGCACCCGGTAAGGCGAATGGTCTTGGGCCAAGACATTGCCAGCCAGCAGGCCGAGGCCGGCCAAGGAAAAAATGAGGAGGTTTTTCATCAGGTGAATTTGAGGTTGCGAGCGGGTGTCTGGTTACAGTTAATTGTCATCCAGCCCCACACGGCGATAATTTGTGGTAAAATACCAAGTTTTCTCGGGGCAAGGCAATCCTCTGGCAGCAATATCTTCGCAGCAGGATTATCGGCTCCCCCGAGGAGAAGGAAGCACCGGCACACGTTTTTATTTTCTTAATTGACCGTCCGATAAATTCCGCTTTCCGTATTTCCAAAGACGCGGCGCATGATTATTCCCCACAGTTACATCAGATCAAGAGGTCGATGGAAAAGGGTTGAAGTCTTTTAAAATCAGTCCAGCATGGCCATGCCAATTGATGTTCAGGATCCTGTTTAGAAGCCGTTTTCAAAACCCAAAAGGAACCCATTTTACCAGCATCACCTTAGCGAACATGAAAACCAAATTAATCCTACTGCTGACATTGACGTGGGCGATGATTACCCCGGCGCAATCCCCCTATTCCGGAATCTACAGCGGGACGGTGGTGGACACCTTCTACAACGATCCCAACGCCGGCACCTTTGCGGTTTTCATCGGCACGAACGGACAGGCAACGGTTGTGGGCTACGACGTGGACAGTTTTGCAAACTTCACCGGCGGGCAGGCGGGCGGAGTGGCGGCGCAATTCAATGTTCCCGCCAACGGCAACTGGAGTTTCACTAACAACAATTCGATTTATGGCTGTAAGGGTGCCGGCTTAATCACCAACGGCATGTTCTCCGGAACACTGACCTTTACCAATGGCGACACGGTGCTATTGACGAATGGTTACCAGCAATCACCCTTAGGCACTTTCCAAAATGCGGCGGGTTATTATAGCGGAATATTTTCCGGCAATTTTGGCGGCCCAGTTTCGGGAACAAACATATGCATATTATCCGCAAACGGCCAGTTTGTCGTATGCACCTTTATCAATGGGGCGCTGAATGATGGCGGCCAAGGTCAGGTTGGTTCCAACAATAAATTCACCTCAACTAACTTTGCCAGCGGAACAACGATAGGAACAACGGTATCCGGCACCTTGACCAATGCAACACTCAAGATCGGGGGGACATCCACCAATCAATACGGTGGGGCAGCATGGACGATGAGCCGCTCGAACTATATTTTTCAGGTGGCAACGACCAACCTGCCGAATGGCGTGACCACCGTGGCTTACAGCCAGACGCTGACGGCCTACGGGGGACCGACGAATTACACCTGGGGAATCGCCGCGGGCGGCTTGCCCGCGGGTTTGAGCCTGTCGAGCGCCGGCGTGATTTCCGGAACGCCGACGACCGCGGGAAACACCAACCTGACCGTCCGGGCGACAAATGCCCTGAGCGCCACGGCAATACAGGCGCTGTCCCTGAGCATTTATTCGTTTTCATCCGCGGTGACTTTTGCGGTCACACCGGCAGTCGTGAGCAACACCTATCCCGGAACCATCACCCTGTCGGCGAGCAATCTGGCCGGCGGCGAGACGGTGCTGGTCCAGAAGTATCTCGACCTCAACACCAACGGCGTCATTGACGGCAACGACATGCTGGTGCAGCAGTTCAATTTGACGGACGGCCAGGCGGGGATGGTGATCGGCGGCGTGACCAATTTAAACGTGCCCGGCGACGGGAACACCACGGCGAGCAACATCACCGCGACGTTGAATTTTAAGAACGGTGATTTCATGCAGAACCTGGTCGGGAAATATCTGTACAAGCTCTCCAGCCCCATTGGCCATTTTGCGCCGATCACCACCAATTTTACGGTCACCAATTTTCCCTACGCGCAATTGTTTAAAGGCAACGTGGTCAGCAACAGCACCAGCACAACCTTATCGAATGCCATCGTGCTTTTGTTTCCGCCGCCACGCGCGGGACACAGCGGGCCGGGTGGAAACCCGCTGGCCGGCGTGGTGGCAAACAACGCCGGAGCCTATTCCATAGCGGCGCCGGCGGGGATTTACACGCTGGCGGCCTTTTCCACCAATTATGTCGCCAACTTCAAAAATGCGCCGGTGCTCACTTTGACCAACAATGCCACTTACAACACCAATCTGACCGCCACCGTAGCGACGACCAACATCAGCGGCAGAATGGTGGATGCCGCCAACAACAATCCCGGCCTGCCCGGAGTATTCATGCCGGTGGATTCCACCAACGGCTTGATAGCGATCAGCTGCACCGACGCGAACGGCAATTTCAGCATCCGGGTCACCGCCAACAACCAATGGAAACTGGGCTCGTCGGATGAAGGGCTGATTGTCCATGGCTATGTGGGATGGAACAACGGCATTTACACCAACTCCGGGGCGACGAATGTCGTGCTGGCCTATCCGCTGGCCACCGCCCTGTTCTACGGCAGCGTCAAAGACAATCTGGGGAATCCCCTGGCGGGAATTGACGTCAACGGTTATGACACGGTCAGCAATTATTATTCGATGGACGGCTACACGGACACCAACGGCAACTACTTTCTGGGCGCGCTTGGCCTGGGGAACAGCGATGCCTGGCAGATGTATTTAAGCAACGAGAGCGCGCCCACCAATTACGCCTTCACGCAACCGCAGTTTAATCAATACGGCGGCACGAATTTGACCGCGGGCCAGGCCGTGCTGCAAAATTTCACCGGCATCCTCGGAACCAACCTGATCACCGGCAAAGTAAAGTTCAACGGTACGAATATCGTCGGCGTGGGCGTGTGGGCTTCCGGAACCGGCAGCGTCTCCAATTACTCCCAATACGCGGACACCGATACAAACGGCAATTATTCATTGAGCGTGCCCAATGGCACATGGACGGTGGGTCTCAATATCAATGGCGGCAACGATAGTCTGGACGGCCTATTCGGCAGCGGCACCTATCAGCAACCCAACACCCAGAATGCGGTGATCAACAACAACAACTCCACCAATAATTTCAACGTCCTGCCCTGTGGCGGGGTTGTCTTCGTGACAACCTCACCGCTGCCCGTCGGCGAGGTCAATGCCTTTTACAACCAATCCATCCAGGCTTCCGATTGCAGCGGCATTTACAACTGGTCGCAAACCGGCGGCACCTTGCCGGGCAATTTGAGCCTCAATCCCAACGGACAATTATATACGCTCTCGGGCTATCCCACCAACAGCGGCACGTTCACTTTCACCATTCAGGTCAACGACGGGGGAAGCAGCACCACCAACTGGCAATTTTCCGTGACCATCAGCAATGCGTTGCAGATCACCACCACCAGTCTGCCCAACGGTACCAACGGCTCGCCTTACAGCCGGCAACTTCAGGCCACAGGCGGCCAGCCGCCTTACACCAACTGGTTTCTCTATTCCGACAGTCTGCCGGCTAACCTGAGTTTGTCAGCCAGCGGCCTCATTTCCGGCACGGCGGCCACCAGCGGCACCTTCAATTTCACGGTGGGCCTGTTTGACACCCTCGGCGGCACAAACACGCAATCGCTGACGCTCTCGCTTAACAGCACCAACGCGGCAACGCCCCCGCCCATGGGCGTCACGTCGGCGAACGGGCAGGTATTGATTTATTACTCCACGTCAGGCTCCAATTTTGTGCTGCAGACAGCCACCAACCTGAACGGGCCGTGGGTGCCCGCGAGCAACGGAGTGCCAGCCATTTCCTACTATTTCACCAACAGCGCGCCCGTGCAATTTTACCGGCTGCAATGATTACCATCCACGGCGGCCCTACGCAGCGGTGTTCATAGGTCCGGGGCCGGGGCGGCAGGGGCAAGCGGCGGGCACGCCAAATGGCACCACTGATCCAAACAGACAGCGAACGCCTGGTTGTACAGAGCGGTTCAGGCCCGGATCATTGTGAGCAGCATCTTGAACCGGGTCAGGGCCTTGAGTGCGTGCGGCTGGCCGGCGGGCAGCAGGATCATCCCGCCACCGGGCACGCGACATGATTTTCCGGAAATCATGATTTCCGCCTCGCCTTCCAATATCTGCACCAACGCGTCAAAAGGGGCGGTGTGCTCGCTCAACCCCTGCCCTTCAGCAAAGGCAAAGAGGGTCACGTTGCCGCCGGGCTTTTTAAGAATCTCCCGGCTGACGACCGCGCCGTCCTGATAATTGACGAATTCAACGGTTCTGGCCACCAGTGCAGCGGGCAGGCCTTTCGGTTTTGGGGAATTGCTCATTTTCTTGGCGACCCGCACGGCCCCGGAAATTTTCACGAGGGAAACTTTTTTCGCCATGACAAAGATTAGAGAAGCGGCAAGCCTTCGTCAATTGGCGGATGGCCGGGTCAGTTTCTTTTTATACGCTCCAGCGAAATTGTGTCCTGACAGCGGACGGATCCCGTTACCCTCATTACCACCCGGTTTTACTCATGGGCGCGCAGTGTGTGGTTAAGCTTGAAAGTTCGAACATGGCGGGTATTTTGCTTCCGTTTGAGAAGCTCACAAAATATTTTCCAAACGACAACCCGGCGGAGCATCGTTTTATTAATCATTTTTGCATTAACCGCTTTCGGGAGGTTGGACGGCCCTGCCCAAAGCAACAAGGCCGGGCGAAAAGATTTACATCCCAAGCGGGTATTAATTCTCTATAGCGAAGGGCGGGACACTCCCGGCAACATTTCAATGCAACAGGCCTTTCAGATGGAACTGGAGAAACTCAGCACGGCCAAGATTGATTTTTTTGAAGAGCAACTGGATACGGGCCATTTCACTGACAAAGAACATTTTAAAATATTCACAGATTACCTCGGGAAGAAATACACCCAAAAGGACCTCGACCTGATCATGGTTTTTCCGAGCGGAAATTATGCGCTGGCAGGAGCCTTGCCCGACGCCTTGTTTCCCGAGGTGCCGGTGGTATTTGCCGCAGTCAACGATCTGGAAGTGCCCTATGACATCGGCAAACTCGGCGTGACAGGCATCATCCAGCGCAACGATGTCCGCGGCACCCTCGGCCTGATTTTACGTTTGCAACCCGAAACGCATGAAGTGGTGGTGATTGGCGGCAAATCGGAAATGGATGGCAAATCCCTGAGCCGGGTCATCAAGACCGCGCAGGGATTAGAGGAAGTCCAGTTTAAATTCTGGACGAACCAACCGATGGCCGAATTGCTTACCACCGTAAAGCTGCTGCTGCCCGGCACAGCGATATTATTGAGCTCATTCCACCGCGATGCGAGTGGAGAGCCCTATTCAACGGCACAAGTCGCGCAAATGCTGGCACCCCTGGCCAGCGTTCCGATTTACGTCATGAACGGAATGGCGGTGGGGAGCGGAGCGGTGGGCGGAGTCGTGGCCGATTCACAAGCACTGGGCGAGCGCAGCGGACAGCTGGCTTTCAAGGTGATGGGAGGCATCAAACCTGAATCGGCGCCGATGGAAGTCGAAACCAAAGGCACACCGATGGTGGACTGGCGCGCGCTGCAGCACTGGCATATCAGCGACAACCGGATCCCCAGTAATTGCCTGGTTCGCTACCGGCCCAATACGCTATGGGGCATGCATAGAAATCTGATCGTATTTATCCTAGCGATCTTTGTCATGCAGACGGCGACGATCGTCGGGTTGCTCGCGCAGCGAAGGCGGCGACACGAGGCGGAGCGGGAGGTGCTGGCGCAGCGGATGGAGCTGGCGCATGTCACCCGCGTGTCAACCTTGGGACAGTTAACCGCCATGCTGGCCCATGAGCTGGGCCATCCGTTGGGAGCTATTTTAAGAAACACGGAGGCGGCGGAAATATTCCTGAAAAAAGAACCGCCGGAGCTGGAGGAAATCCGCACCATTCTGGAAGACATCCGCAAGGACGACCAGCGCGCCAGCAGGGTGATAGACCGGCTACGATCGCTGTTAAAACGGCGCAGCCTCGAACTTAAAACCCTGGATCTCGGCGAATTGCTGTACGAAGCCGTCACGCTGACCAAGCCCGATGCGCGGGCGCGCGAGGTGAATTTGATATTAAGCCTGCCGCCAAAGCTGCCCCCCGTATACGGTGATCGCATCCATCTACAGCAAGTATTGTTGAATCTGATTATAAATGGGATGGAAGCGATGGCAGAGGTCGAAAAAAGCGGGCGACAATTGACGATAAGCGCCGAAATCAAAAACAACGGGCAGGTCGAAGTCGGGGTGAGCGATTGCGGCCAGGGAATTCCCCCGGACAAATTGAAACAATTATTCCAACCGTTCTTCACGACCAAGCCAGGAGGCATGGGCATGGGATTGGCCATTTGCAAAACAATCATCGACGCACATGGAGGAACCATCGGCGGCGAAAACAATGTCCCGCACGGGGCGGTTTTCAAATTCACACTGCCACCCCAGCCAAGCAATTTATGATTGCCCCACCCGAATCAGGGACAATTTATATCGTCGATGACGACTTATCCTTCCTGAAGTCCATATCGCGATTTCTCCGCGCATCCGGCTACCGAGTGCAGACCTTTGAATCGGCGGAAGAATTCATCCAGCAGCTGGCTCCAGAAATGTCGGGCTGCGTGCTGTCGGATTTGCAAATGCCCGGATTGAACGGTTTGGAATTGCAGGCGGCCCTGGCCAAGTCGGCAAACCCCCTGCCGGTCGTCTTTATTTCAGCGCAACTGGACATTCCGAAGACGGTGCAGGCGATGCGAGGCGGGGCAGAAGATTTTATAACCAAGCACAGCTCCAAAGAGGAATTGCTGGACGCCGTCCGGCGGGCCTTAGAACGCGGCGCACAGGAGCGGAATGAGCGCGAGCGAGTGAAAAAAATACGCGCGCGGGTCGAGCGGTTGTCGGGGCGCGAGCTGGAGGTGTTGGAACAAGTCGTGCGCGGCGGGATGAATAAACAAATCAGCGCGAATCTAGGAATCGCCCTCCGCACCGTAAAACTGCATCGGACCAATCTGACGCGAAAGCTGCAGGTGCAATCAACGCCGGAATTGACCCGGCTGGCGGAGGAACTCGGTTTGTTCACGCATGACAAATCACCCTGACTTTTCCGACTCATAAGCGCCCAACATTAAAGCTGCCCCTAAGGGCAGTTGTCGCCGGAGGAAACGAATGATAAGCTGCCAGCAAATCCTGCAACTAATATTATGAAACAACCGAACAAGAAAGCTTTTACCCTCATTGAACTGTTGGTCGTCATCGCGATCATCGCGATTTTGGCGGCCATGCTGCTGCCGGCGCTGTCGGCGGCCAAGAAACGGGCCCAGCGTATCAGTTGCGTCAACAACCTCAAGCAGGTGGGGCTCGCCTTCCGCATCTGGGCAGGCGACAACGGCGACCGGTATCCCATGGCGGTCAGCACGGCTGCCGGCGGGGCGCAGGAGTACATTGGTTATACTTCCAATAACGTTGCCATGTCATCACCGGGCAACTACGTTCCCCAATATCCCTTCCTGTGCATGACCAATGAGTTGAGCACGCCGAAGATTGTTTTTTGCCCGTCGGACAATTATCATACCGCTGGCAGTGGCTATGCCACCAATTTTTCGGCTGGCGGTGCAAATGGTGGTGATTTTATAACCACGCTGGCCACCCCCACCGCCATCCCTGCCTCCAAGGTCAGTTATTTCATTGGCGGCGATGCCAAGGATAGTGATCCGATGATGGTTTTGAGCGGTGACACCAGTATCGGGCAGCTACAAGGCGCAGGCAATTCTGCGTCGCCCGCGCCCGCTTCTTATTTTGGCAATACAACGGCGATTAGCGGACCAAAACTATGCGGTTCAACGCAAACGGGCGGGGGGGGATGGATAGCCGGTGTCTGGTCCTGGTCGCAGATTGATTTCCACCAGAAAGTGGGCAATCTGCTGATGTCCGACGGCAGCGTGCAGCAATTAAATTGTCAAAATTTACATACCACCCTGCAGAATGGCACCAATACGGTGGCCACTCCGGAGTTTAACTTCGGCAACTGATTTTTAGCAATAATCAACTCAACGAGGCCATCGTCAGGTGGCCTCGTTTTTTTATTGGCGGCGCGGTGCGGGTGCGGGGCCACGGTTTTTTAGGCGGCGAATCCGCCTGCGGCGCGATGCCGGATAAACCAGAAGTCCGGCATCAGAATATTAGAAACACGCGGGCGATCAGATCCAAACAATAACTGCCTGATAAATGGCAAAGGCCACCCGCCGATGGAGCGGCCTCTTTATTTTCCACAAACCACTGCATCGCCGCCTTAATCGGCAAGAGGATCAGTCCGTGAATCCATTTTGATCTTCCAATCAATCCGGATTTGAGGCTGCACATTTTATGTCGTTCGCATTTTGGCCACCAGACGGCATGTCAAAAGCTTCCTCCTTAGCCGGAACAATTGTTTTCAACCACGGAGGCACACTGATGAACACGGATAAAGCAGGAGAAATAGGCCCATCCAGCACAGGCGGGCCGGGCACTCAAAGGCAAGTCACTTTTCCGATTCCAAAAATCTCTCCGCGGCTGTGTCCACTGCGGCCATCTGTGGCAAGGCTATTTTCAACTGCATGGTTACGACTTAGAGTCTGTCTGAAAAATCCGAGGGGTGCTGTTTTCGTCCTGAAGGCTGGCTGGCGAGGCGTGCGAGGGAGATTGCCCTGCGCGTCAGCGCACGACTCCGCTTCGGGAAACAAATTTGCGGGGCTTGGGAAACCCAATCCTTCGTGGGTCTTCGACCGAGGAGCAACGAAGTCAGACCGCTTTCCGGGCGAAAACCCTGCGGGCGGTGAAGAATTTTGCCCGTGGGCGTCGTTAGTTCGGCCACTTCAGCCCCCTGCGGGGATGTTCCAATCTCGCCACCTTGCCCACAGACAATTTTTCCTCCGCAGCTCCGCTCGCAATTTTTTTCAGACTCTAAAAGCTCCCCGGCCGTTTATCTTAAATTAATATTTTCTGGTCATTCCCAAATAAAATAGCCAACAAGCAAAAGCTCCCATAAAAACCAGGGCGCAAATTTTAAAATCATGCGGAATCATATTTATGGTTAAAAAACACTGCGACACAGGTCATATGTCGCAGTGTCCCAAAACTAGCGAGTGTCCAATGGAATCAGGGCATCACGTGCGGCGGCGTGACGGAGCTGCCAAGATTGCAGGTAACGGAAGGCAAGGTGCCAATCGCGGAATACGAATACGAGCCACCAGCCGGGCAAGGCGGCAGGCTGTTTCCGGCGTTCAGCTTGATGTAGGGGGTCACATCCGTATCCGTGGG
>Ga0208875_1000664_pt1 | contig 10231 bp, 9 predicted proteins | sample CryBogCBH25Aug08_FD_184612 | JGI IMG/M metagenome (GOLD analysis project Ga0208875, IMG submission 184612) | Freshwater microbial communities from Crystal Bog, Wisconsin, USA - CBH25Aug08 (SPAdes) (version 2) | ecosystem: Environmental > Aquatic > Freshwater > Lake | place: Crystal Bog...
TTCAGGTATTGCTTCTCTTACATTGGATGCTTACGGTCGTGTATCATCTATTACTACTGCAACATATATTACATCTTCTGCACAAACTGTTACAGATGATACAACAAACGCCACAACATATTATCCAACAATGACTACCGCAACATCTGGTTCAATTTCAGGTGTGACGACTTCATCAACTAAATTATCTTATGTGGCTTCCACAGGAACATTGTCGGCAACGGTACATACATCAACATCCGATGCTGCTCTTAAAGAAAACATTCAACCAATAAATAATGCTCTAAATACAGTCACTAAACTAAATGGTGTAGGATTTAATTGGAAAGATAGTTCATTACCATCATATGGTGTCATAGCACAAGATATTGAAAAAGTAATTCCTGAATTGGTGAGTGTTATAAATAACTATAAGACTGTAAATTATGATGGTATTATTCCTTTCTTGATTGAAGCAATCAAAGAATTGAATGAAAAAGTAGAAAAAAATAATACTCAAAAGTAAATAGGATCTGAGAAATGACAACCAGTTTAACATCTACGGGAATCACCTTTAATGATGCTACAACATTAGCAACAGGAACTCCTTCTATTCCTTCCGGATCCAATGTTGTGTTTCAGCAAACTTCGGCTCCGACTGGATGGACTAAAATTACTTTATATAATGACGTTGGTTTGAGAATAGTCAACGGAACAATTGGTACAAAAACAAGTGGTACCGCATGGTCTACAGGCCTTGCACAGACCGTTGTAGGTTCTACAACTCTGTCTATTTGTCAGACACCAAGTCATAATCACCAACTTTATGCTTACGTCGGCATGGCCGGCAGCGTCGGCTGCGGTTGCGCCCATCTTGCCATAGATGGGACTTGGCCGACAAATGCAGGACAAGGTGTATATGGATGTTGGTCATCTAACTCCAAAGGCGGCGGCGGTTCACATAACCATACCGTATCACTAAACCTAAACTATATTGATCTAATTTTGGCACAGAAGAACTAAGGAGCTATATAATGAAACTAACTATCATAAAAGATGATGATGCTGTTTATGTTGATAAAGTATGTATTTCAGGTTTAGATTTATCATCTCTTGATCCAACAATTTCTGCTGTTCAATGGAATGGTTCTAAAGGTTGGATTGAATACTATACCGATGATAATGGTAATAGAGAACCAAATTTAGACATAACAGATATATCACAATTCCAAAACATTATAGATATGTGGAATACAGCTAACACCAAATTACATCAAGCGAATACTGCTAATACAATCTAATATTATTAGGAGTTTATATTATGGCGGACTCTGGAACAGAAATACCAAGAGCAAAAAAAGGACTTGTTTGTCCTTTACATCAAAAAGATATGAATACAGTTTGTCATAAGTGTCCTTGGTGGACTCTTTTGAGAGGAAAAGATCCTCAGACTGCTGAAGAGGTGGATAAATGGGGTTGTTCTATAGCATTTTTACCTATGCTGACCATTGAAAACTCAAAAGAAACAAGACAGGCGGCCGCCGCAATTGAATCTTTTAGGAATGAGATGGTCAAAGCAAATGAAATGACTCACTGGATATTAAAAAATGAAAATAATTTGAAAAATATTTCGGATGAAAAACCTATGAAAATTGTTCATTCAAAAGAAGATAAATAGGAAAGCAAGTAAATGTCTGAATACGTAGAACTTTTCATGGACCAAGGTACGGATTTTAGTGTCACCGTTCAAATGAATAGTGAGGATAACAACCTAGCACAGAACCTGACTGGTTACAATATAACCAGTCAAATGAGGAAGTCATTAGTATCACAAAATGCTACCGCCTCTCTGGTTTGTTCACCAGAAGCAAATACAGGCCAGATAATCATATCTCTTGATTCCGCCAATACTGCTAATATACCAGCAGGAACATATTTCTTTGATGTAAAAGTAAAAGACACTATTAATTCTAATACAATAACAAGACTGATTGAAGGTATTATTTTTGTTACTCCAGAAATAACCATGTAAGGAAACAAAATGGTATCTAGAATAACAATCGGCACTCCACTAAGTCAAAAGATTATAGTTACTTCCGCACCTAAGAACCGAATTTCTATAAATAGTGGTGGCGGAGCAGGCGGAGGAGGAGTGGAAACTCTTAGACAACTAAAAGATGTTGATGCTACACACTTAGTTGATGGTGAAACTGTCGTTTATGAGGCCGAACAAGATAAATTCGTTGTAGAAGAACTGCCGCACGTAAACGGAGGAGAGTTTTAAGGTATGTCAAATACAGTCATTCAGATCAAACGATCATTAACCAATTCACAACCACCTTCTCTGAATGTTGCTGAATTAGCATATTCTTATGCCTCTAACACAATCTTTATCGGTACTCCAGACGGTACCGGTACAATCGCCGTCGGCGGTAAAGTATATCTCGATATCCAAAACAATATCTATAACATTGTTAATGCTGCTTATGGTTTAGCAAATACAACCGGTGGTTCTAACCAGTTAGCAAACCAGGCTGGTGTTATTGCCAATGCGGCATTTGGATTATCCAATTTAACTTACAATGCGGTTAATTCAGCATTTGGTGTAATAAACGCAGCTTATACCAGTTCTAATGCCAATTATGTTCTTACCAATTCAGCATATACAGTTCTTAATGCAGCATATACCTCCTCTAATGCTGCATATGTAGTTGTTAATGCGGCATTTACACAATCAAATACCGATAACGTTCGTTTATCCGCAGCATATACCAGTTCCAATGCCGGTTATACAGTTGCCAATGCGGCATTTGGTTACGCCAACGCATCCAATACTTGGGCTAATGCCACATTCGTTAAACTATCCTTGCCAGGTCAGACACAGACCATTACCGGTGACCTTGCTATTACAGGTAACCTTACCTTTCTTGGTAATTCCGTAATTTTAGAATCAAACACCTTAGTTATTGGCGATACATTAATCTATCTTGGTGCAAATAACTATTCTGGCACCGACTTATTGGATATTGGTATCGTTGCCAACTATGGTAATGCCACGCACGCCAACGTCCATACTGGTCTTTATCGTGACCACGTTTCTAAAGAATACTTCTTGTTCCAAGGTTATGACATTGAGCCTGGTTCCAACAACGTTATCACACCATATGCCAACAACATGGTCAATGCGGTACTTAACGCAGACCTTATCACCAGTAACCTAACACTTGGTGGTGCTAATGCCATCGTATGGATTAAATCGGCTTATGATAACTCAAATGGTGGATTTGGTGTTACTAACTCTGCATTTGGTGTAACAAATGCTACTTATAATGCTGTTAATTCTGCCTTTGGTGTAATCAATGCTGCCTATACTATGGCAAACATGAACTACACCGTTACCAATGCGGCCTATACATCATCTAATGCTGGATTTACTATCGCCAACGCGGCATATACAGCAACCAACTCTGCCTTTGGTGTAATCAACGCAGCTTATACATCCGTTAATGCAGCCTATGTTGTCGTTAATGCGGCCTATACATCATCTAATGCTGGATTTACAGTTGCCAATGCGGCCTTCGGTTATGCTAACAACTCTAATGCTTACGCAATTGCAACATTCTCAAATGCTGCTAACATCACTTCAGGTATTCTACCATCCGGCCGTCTATCCGGTTCTTATACAGGTATCACTGGTGTCGGTACAATCACAACCGGTACATGGAATGGTTCCACTGTCAATGTTGGTTATGGTGGCACAGGTATCGTATCTGCCACACTAAACGGTGTTGTATTCGGTTCTGGTGGTAATGCTGCACTACAGGTCACCGCAGCTGGTACCGAAGGTCAAGTTCTAACCGCTTCTTCCACAGGCATTCCTCAGTTCTCCATGTTATCTGGAGGCACTTTCTAACATCTAACTTGGAGAATATATTATGAGTGAGCAAAGCAAATATATCAATACATATCTTGACCATTCCGTAGGAATGATTCACGAATATATCAGTTTGGTTCTGCAACTAAAAACGCAGACCAAACTGGCTAATGATGGTATCATTGAAAGAGATGAAATCATTAAGAACCTACAAAACGACCTAGAAGCAACTCGTTCCGAATATAGCAATGTCAAAATTAACCTCGATAAAACTATTGCATCTGATAACGAACAAATAAACCAACTAAGAGGTGATGCTTCTAAGTGGGAATCTGAATATAATAATATGAAGGCACAAGTGGATCATATGAACACTGCCGTTAATCAGATTAATGAAATGAAAAGAATGATATTGGATAAAGATAAAGAAATCTCTTCTCTACAAAAAGAATTAGAAAATCTAAAGAATCCTCCACCACCTCCGGTTAAAACTGCCATAAATACAAAGGATAAGAAACCGGTAAAACCTATAGAAGTTAAAGAGGTTGCGACGGTGATAGACGAGAAGAATGACGACTTTTAATGTCAAACACAGTAATCCAACTTAAATACTCTGCTACACCAGGAAATATACCTTCAGGCCTTGCTAATGGTGAGATTGCTCTTAACTTTGCTGATGGTAAGTTCTACTATAAAAATGTAACAGGTCAAATTGTAAGTTTTGCTGGTTCAGGAAACGTCTATAGTTTCTCTACTATTAATGCCAATAACTCTCTAATCACCGCGCTAAGTAATACTTCTACTCTTACCATCAAACCAGGTCTTGGTATTGGTATTACTTCCGATATTATCAATGACATCATTACCATTGATTCCTATGCTTCTTATAACCTAGCACAGGCAGCATTTGGTTATGCTAATGGTCTAGCAGTTGGTTCTGCGGCACAGGCATTTGGTCAAGCCAACGCAGCATATACAGTTGCCAACTCAGCATATGGTTTTGCTAACGGTGTAAATACTTTTGCTTATGGTGTCGCAGTCAATGCTGCGGCCGCATTTGCGGCTGCTAATAACGTAGCACCTCAAGTTACTCCGGCATTTAACACTGCTAATGCGGCATACACAGTTGCTAATGCTGCTTTTGGTTCAGCAAATACAGTTGGTGGATATGCTAACACTGCTGGTTCTTATGCCAATACAGCCGGTCTCGCTGCCAATCAGGCTGGTGTTATCGCCAATGCGGTATTTGGTTTTGCAAATACTACTGCTAATAACCTTATCAATACTGCTATTGCTGCCAATAACTATGCTGGCTTTATGGCAAATAGTGTCAATACTTACACTAGTGCTACATATGCAACCATTACCACTGTAGCAACTAACGCTACCAGTGCAAATAACTGGAGTAATACTTACGCCAATACTGTAGGTACCAACGCCAACACCTATGCCGGTGTTATGGCAAATTCAGTAAATGCTTATACATCTACCACTTATGCCACTCAGACAACAGTATCTACTGGACTAACTAGTGCCAACAATTACGCCGGTGCTATGGCAAATGCCGCCAATGCTTATGCTACTGCCACTTACGCAACACAAACCACGGTGGCTACAAATGCCACATCAGCGAACAATTATGCTGGAGCAATGGCTAACTCAGCTAATGCCTATGCTACCGCCACTTATGCCACCATTACTACCGTGGCAACCAACGCTACCAGTGCAAATAACTGGTCTAATACTTATGCCAACCAGGTTGGTACCAATGCCAATACTTATGCTTCTAGTGTTGGTGTAAACGCTAATAACTGGTCTAATGCTTACTCCAATACTGTAGGTACCAATGCCAACACCTATGCCGGTGCTATGGCTAATAGTGCTAACGTATTTACTGGATTGGTTTATACCGCAGTAAATAGTGCCTTTGGTGTTATCAATGCAGCATTTGGTTCTGCCAATACTGTAGGCGGATATGTTAATACAGTAGGCGGATATGTTAATACAGTAGGCGGTTATGCCAACACTGCCGGTTCATACGCAAATACGGCAGGATTGGCAGCTAACCAGGCCGGTGTTATTGCCAATGCTGCATTTGGTAGTGCCAATACTGCTGGTTCATATGCCAATACGGCAGGCATTAACGCAAATACTGCTGGTAGTGTGGCCAACAATGCCAACGTATTCCTTTATGGTCTTGCTAATACAATAGGTGGTTATGCAAATGCGGCCGGTGTAATATCCAATGCAGCCTTTGGTAGTGCTAATACTGCTGGTTCATATGCCAATACGGCCGGTACCGTAGCCAACAATGCTAATGCCTTTAATTATGGATTATCAAACACTATTGGCGGTCTTGCTAACCAAGCAGGTGTTATATCCAACTCGGCATTTGGTGCAGCCAACCAGGCTGGTGTAATAGCAAATGGTGCCTTTGGTGCTGCAAACCAGGCCGGTGTAATTGCTAACTCGGCATTTGGTATTGCAAACGCTGCCTTTGGTTCAGCAAATACCGCAGGAACTAATGCTAATACTGCTGGCACCGTTGCTAATAATGCTAACGTATGGGCCAACGTCACATTCGTAAAACTTTCTGCACCAGGTACAACACAGACGATAACCAGCGATATTGCTATCACAGGCAATCTAACATTTACAGGAAATGCCAACTTCATTGATTCCAATACTTTGGTTATTGGCGATACTCTTATATACCTTGGTGCTAACAACTATTCTGGAACTGACTTATTAGATATTGGTTGGGTTTGTAACTATGGTAATGCCACACACGCCAACGTCCATACAGGCCTTTACCGCGATCATGTCTCTAAAGAATACTTCCTGTTCCAAGGTTACGATATAGAACCTGGTTCTAATAACGTCATTACACCATACTCAAATAATATGGTCAATGCGGTACTCAATGCTGATTTGATTACCAGTAACTTGACTTTGGGTGGTGCTAATGCCAACGTCTGGATTGCAGGTATTGCAACAAATGCGGCCGCATCTTTTGGTTTAACTAATCTTACCTATGCCGCAGTTAATAGTGCCTTTGGTGTTATCAATGCAGCATTTGGTTCTGTTAATACTGTAGGTGGATACGTTAATACGGTAGGTGGTTATGCCAATAGTGCTTGGGCAAAGGCCAATGGTGCAGTCCAAACCGGTTATCCAACAGTTTCTAATGGTACAGTAAGTTTAACTACCACATCTAATGCTGGTACATTAACCATTGCTGCTGGCAACGTCCTTAACGTTATTGCCGTAACATCTAACAATACATTAATACTTTCGCAAAATCCTGTTGCTACTGGTGCAGCATTAACAGGTGGTATTTCCGCCATCACGTTTGATAACTACGGCCGTGTAACATCCGCCACTGGTTCAGCCGGTTATGGAACTGGTACAGTAACATCTGTTACCGCCACTGCCGGTGTTTCTAACGTTACTGTAGGTGGTACAGCCGCGGCACCAACAATAGGACTTACCGCAGTAACAACCGGCGCTTCACCAACCGGTGGTATTTCTGCCATCACATTCGATAACTATGGTCGTGTTACATCCGTTACTGGTTCAGCTGGTTATGGTACAGGTACAGTCACGTCCGTCGCCAACGGTGCAGGTCTTACAGGCGGTACAATTACAACTACTGGTACCCATTCGGTACAGGCTAACAGTGGTATAGTTGCCAATACTAACGGTGTCTTCCTTGCTACAGGTGGTGTCGGTGTCGGTACATATGGTTCTGCCGGTGTTGCATCTCTTACAGTTGATGCTTTTGGTCGTGTTACTGCCGTATCAACAGGAACATTCTTAACCACTGCCGTAACCTCAGTTGCCAATGGTACTGGTATTTTAGGTGGTACAATTACCACAACAGGAACACATTCGATTGACTTTGCTGTAGTTGCTTCTACGGTTAATGCCGCTGCTGCCTTTGGTAAGGCTAATACAGCATTACAGAATACATCTGGTGTATCATTTGCTGGTAGTTTATATTTCCCATCAGGTAGTAGTGTTGGTATCGGAACAACTTCACCTTCTGGCCAGCTAACAGTTCTTACATCTACAACCAACCAAGGTATTGCTGTAAACGACGGAACTGTAAATACCATACTCTATAACTCCAGTAGCGCCCAAGGTTCTGTAGGTACAACTACAAATCATCCGTTTTCTTTCTGGACTAATAACTCAGAAAAAATGCGTATTGATGCTAGTGGTTATTTGGGGATTGGTACTACATCACCATCTTCATATAGTTCCATGGCAGTAACATATGCCAATACAAATGGTGTAACAGGTTTCTGTGCGGTTACTGGGTCAGCAGCTACAGTAGCAATAGAACTAAGAGATGGTGCTGCGACTCCTAATAGATGGTGGTTGGCTAGTGGCATTAACTCAACAACCGATGGTATATTTGCTATCTATGATAGAAGACAATCTGTTGCTCGTATAGCAGTTGATCCTTCTGGTAATACAGGTATTGGAATAACAACACCGGTCGCTAAACTACATGTTGTAGGTGCAGCAGGTAATAGTGCGGCATATATTCAAGGTGCTGGTGGATGTAATCTTTTTATTGATTATTATGCTGGTGGTGCCAACTATTATGATGCTAATACACATTACTTCCGTTCAGGAGGTAGCACATCCAATCGTATGATAATCAATAGTTCTGGTTATGTTGGTATCGCAACAACTTCACCTGTAGAACCATTTCAAGTTCATCTAAGCACAAATAATAATGTAGGCGTTTTCTCAAGCACTTTACCTTGTGCTATTGGTGCTTATAACGATTTATTTAATGCTTGGGGTAACTTACAGGTTGGTCTAAACTTATTCTCTATGAATACCGGTTATGTCGGGATCGCCAACTCAACACCAGGTTATCCATTAACAGTCAGTGGTCAGGGTTATTTTCAAGTTAATACCGCCTCATATACATCAACTGGTACACATCTAACATTAGAAAATCCTAATGCTGCGGGACAATCTGTTTTAGGATTTACCTTTAATGGTGTTGCGAAAGCATCTATTAGAGGAGATTATACCGGTAACATAGTATTAAATGCTAATACGGGCAATTATTTGTTTGGTACTGATTTACCAGTAGGTGGCACTTCAGCAAACTTTTTACAAGGTACTACCACATTTATGACCGCTACTGGTAACGTTATATCGTTCCCAGGCAGTTCAGTATCTATCGCAGGTCAAAACGTTTTATCAACAATAGCATCAAAGGTTGCGTCTGTTTCAGGTACCTCCGGCCGTGTAACCAGCACAGGTGGTACAACACCAGTTATCGATCTTAATACCTCCGGTGTCACAGCAGCCAACTACGGTGGTTCAACCTCAATACCTACCTTTACAGTAGATGCTTATGGTCGTATTACTGCGGCGGCTAATGTGGCCGTTTCTGCTGGTGGTGCAACCATCACCAATGATACAACCGGTGCTTCAACATTATATCCTGTATGTACCACTCTTACATCAGGTTCAATGACTATTGCTAATACTTCCAGTACCAAACTCACTTATGTTCCATCTACAGGAACATTGTCGGCAACGGTACATACATCAACATCAGATGCCAATGTAAAATCTGATATACAAAATATTGAAAACGGTTTGAATGTTATAAATTCATTACAAGGTGTTTCTTTCAAATGGAAAGATAGTGGTGAAAAATCATATGGTGTTATTGCACAAGAAGTTGAAAAAATTATTCCAGATGTTGTTATAGAAAATGACGGCATCAAGTCAGTCAACTATGCGGCTCTTACAGGTTTCTTAATTGAAGCAATCAAAGAGCAACAAAAACAGATTGATGATATGAAAAATATAATAAATAAACTAAAATCAAACAAGGGAAAATAAAATAAATGTTAAATTTTCCAGCACCAGGTAGCACCGCAAATGGTACAATATATTTTGATTCATTAAGTGGTAATAGATACGTATTCGACTCTGCTAATACCAAATGGAATTTTCTTGCTAATAGTGACATTGTTGCGACAGGATCGTCTGCCAATAACTATGCTGGAGCAATGGCTAATTCAGCAAATGCTTATGCTGGAACAGTAGGAGTTTCCACAAATAACTATACTTCAGCAACTTACGCCACTCAGACTACAGTTGCCACAAATGTCACATCGGCAAACAATTATGCAGGTGCTATGGCTAATAGTGCTAATGCCTATGCTACTGCCACTTATGCAACAATCACTACAGTGGCAACAAACGCTATCTCATCTAATAACTGGTCTAACAGTTATGCTAATCAGGTTGGATTGAATTTTGTGGAAGAAACTAGGAGATAGATTATGGATTTGTTGATGACTCCTTATAAATGTGGTGATGTTCGTGGTGCAATAT
>Ga0208875_1000683_pt1 | contig 9970 bp, 10 predicted proteins | sample CryBogCBH25Aug08_FD_184612 | JGI IMG/M metagenome (GOLD analysis project Ga0208875, IMG submission 184612) | Freshwater microbial communities from Crystal Bog, Wisconsin, USA - CBH25Aug08 (SPAdes) (version 2) | ecosystem: Environmental > Aquatic > Freshwater > Lake | place: Crystal Bog...
TATATCTTCCCATTGTGCAAGGAGATACTTTCTTAATGAAGAATTTTTCTTCAATAGATTTGCAAAATCACAAACGTGAACCAATTCGTTATTTGTTTTTGCAATGATAGAACCAGTAACTATGCCTTGACCTAATCTAGGCACAGATGTGGCTGCAGGTGTTATGTAAGAAGGCAATACTGGCGCTGACTTTTCAACTGTCCTTTGAAAGTTATTAGGATCAGTTTCTGTTTGTGATATGTTTAATGAATCAAATGTTGCCATTTAGTAAAATTCCTGTTGAGGTATTATTCCAGGTAAAACACCTAACATAATTGGAAACTGACCACTTTCAGAATCCATAAAGAAACCCACTACCCATTCACCCATTGCCGGAGAAGATAGTGTCTTTGAATTATTTAATGGATAGACTGGAGTTGCCCATGGCAAGTCTTGAGTTGATATTTCAGGTCCATACCATCCAAATATGCGAACTTTACAACGGCCAAGTCCTAATGGGTCGGCTCTATCTTCAATAGCACCTACCCACCAAACAAAACCATTTAGTCCAGCAAAATTATTAACATTTTTAGACAATTGTTTTACCTGCTACTGTATTTTTCCATATTGACGCTGAGTTATCAGGATTGGCGTAATCAGCTGATACACTCTCTTTTGAAATTTCCAAAATCGTTCTATATTCACTTGTGTTGATTAGATGTCTCACCGCAGTAATTAGATACTTACCAGAATAGAATTTATCTAGTTCTTTTTGTGTTGGATTTAATGAATTCAAAGAGAACATGATAGTTGTTCCAACACGCAAAGTAGTATCACCTGGTACTGATATCTTTAATCGTATGGCATTAACTAAAGAAAGTTGTGCCGTTCTATAAGGAATATATGTCTCTGCATATATATCGTTTGCCACAGAAGATGTGTCTATTGCATCTACATATTGACTTGTCTTCTGTGAGAAGTTGGAGAATACTAATTTCTGTACACCTCTTGATGGCTGATTCACTTGATGACCAAATCTATTTTGAAATTGATTTGTCAAGGGAAACTTATTCATATTTGTTGCATTATTAAAATAATCAGCATAATCAAACGGTGTAACTTTTGTTTGTCTAGTAAGAATGTCAACAGAAATCAACTGATTTGCAAAAGTACCTTTGATTGTCTCGCCTAGTTTATCATAAGAATTTAAAATTTCATATGTCAAAACGTTAAACATCTGTAAATTTAAATCACTACGATTTGTATTTTTTGGATTATATGCAAAATTGGCATAAGGTGCATCTGCCATCATACTTTGCAAAGACCTGAAAAAGAAACCATCAGCATTCTCAAAGAATAACATGTCTGCACCAGGTTTATCGGGTGTTGGTCTTGCATATGAAGCCATCCAGTTAATGGCATCAAATGGTTTTATTGTTGGCACCACAAAATCATATTTACCATATGTCGGTTCAATTTGTGCAATATTTTGTGTATCTACACCTAAACCATTAGGAAAAGAACTTGTAAGAATACTGTAAATGTTATCTGATATGGTTTTACCGGGATATGCTTTACATATTTTATATTGTTCATTCAATATTGCTTCTTCAGAACAAAAATACAAAGAATATGTCTCGGTATTCATGTTGTTCTCAAGTCTTCTTTTATCTACTTTGTAAACCCTTACAATTTTATCAATGATTCTCCAGTCTTCAGCTTTCTTAAAACTGACCCTCATGAACTCATTACCTAATAAGTTCAACAATTCAATATATCCCATTGAATCGCCTATCATTAGATAACCATTAATTGTATTACTAAAGATATCTTCATTATATGACAACTCGACCATCATATTTTTTAGGTCGATGGCACCCGCAGCTGTCAATATGACCAGCTTTTCAATCGAATAATCTCCAGAGAATCTTAAACCTGGTACTGTAGGTGTGGTACTAGTAGTCAATTATTTTCCCATCAAACTTTTAAATTCATATTCAATTTGCGGAGTATATGTAGCATTCAAAAGATTAATATTTCTTTTAGCTTCATTTTGTTCAGTTTCGTAGTCGTATATGTTTACGATTGAAGTTGTTATTGTTTCGGTAACAACTGCACCACTAGGAAAAGTTTGTGATGTTTTACTTGGTGTAATTGAATTGTATTCATCCACACCTATCACATAAGTTTTAGACGTTGTTGCTCCAGAAACACTATCAGTTGTTGTTATTGTTTTTCTATATTCTTGTACAGTTGTAGTCATATATGTAACAACTGTTGTATTTGCTTGTGTAGCTGCATCAGAATACTTTGCCATAACATAAGATTGAAATTCATTAGAACTCAAAGGCCAATCAAATTGTGGATCAACAATGTTTTCATTGCCAAAAAGAGTTAACCAATATCTATAAGAATCACCATAATACTTACTGGCAACAATATCTGGTGTTTCACCATCTTGTACATTATAACCATAAAATGCCAAAGAATTATTGAGTACACTAGGTCTTACGTCAACTCTTGCCATCAAATTAGTAAGAGTTAAAAGATTGTTATTATTGTCTAAGAAATATGTTTTGGGAAAAGTATTGAAGTATTTCATTAACGTAATCCTCCTTCAGTACCATTGATTCCGTTCATCAATTTGTTTCTTGTCATAATTTCAGTTTCTTTAAACTGTAATGTTAGTTGAGTTTGTACTGGTGCACCATCAGAGTGTGAAGACCAGCCATTTGGTGCATAGTTAACATCAATGTCTGTCAATACACAATCACCATATTTTGGCAAATATCTATTTTCAGCTCCATTGATGTTGAATGTTACGTTGAAAATAGAAGGCTGAACGAGATACATACTATCTGTTGATGTAGTAGAACCAGCTTGTAAATTTGGAGAAAAGTGATATTTAAATCTTGTTATGATGTTGTCAACTTCAATTGCTTCACTTGCAGACCTTGGTGTAAAAGTAAAAGATAATTGAAAACTTCTAAGTCCAACACCACGATAAATCATCTGTAATTGTGGATTGAGTGCGTAACCTTCACCTTTAACTAAAATGTCACCTAAAGCGGAAGCATTAATGCCAATTTTTTCAGCACCATAAGCTTCTCCTGCTTTTGCAAGTAAAGCAATTACTGCAGGCTCTGTACTCAGAAGATTACCAGCACTCTTTAATGCATTTTTTGCCTTATCAAATATACCAGAACCACTAGTATCTAATTTACCAGCAACCTGATTGATGGCACGTATTGTTGTGAATGCTGATCCTATATCATTTAGAGACATATCATCATATGTGGATTGATATTGTGCCGTCAATGTGTCTGGCATATAAAGTGATATTACAGCACTTGATTGTGTCGTTGTGGGTGATATTTGTATACCTTGAGATACAACATTGTTAATTGTTGTACCTACTGTGTTTATTCCATCCGCTAACGATTGTGTACTGTTACCTACAGCTTCTGTTCCTGTTAGATTGTTGAATTCATTTCCAACATTGCTAATTGTATTTGACATAGCATCTGTTGCACTTTGCACAGCTGCACCTAGATTAGAAACACCAACACGATTGCCTTGTATTGCTCCAGTTGTACTGCCTGTATATGATGTTGGTATGACTTCTTTGACTAGAAATTGTACATAGTGTGATTTGGTTGAACTTGTTGCCAAATCTAATGGATATCTGTACGTATCAACCCCAACACCAGCGTAAAGTGCTGAAAGTGGTCCGTTTGCAACTTGAGATAGTGAGCCAGGTAAAGAAATACCCGAGAACGATGTAGGTATTGATATGACAGCCATTAATTTCTTCGAAAAAATTGATATACATATATTTATGGCATATTCTGGAAGATTTACACCAACCAATCCTCAAAAGTATCAAGGGGACTACAAAAACATCGTTTATCGCTCTTCATGGGAATGTAGGGTGATGGATTGGCTCGACCGAAACGAAAGTGTGATATATTGGGCATCTGAAGAAGTTATTGTTCCATACAAATCACCAGTTGATGGTAGAATGCATCGTTATTTTCCAGATTTTGTTATCAAAGTTAAGAACAAAGACGGTCAGTTGAAGACAATTATGCTTGAAGTTAAGCCAAAGAAACAAACCAGACCACCGCAACCACAAAAGAGAATGACAAAACAGTACATTAATGAGGTTGTCACTTGGGGTATCAATGAGGCCAAGTGGAAAGCAGCCAATGAATTCTGTTTAGACCGTGGTTGGGAATTCAAAATCATGACTGAAGACCATCTAGGTCTATAACTAAATACCATATGGCCTCAAAATTAACTACACTCGCTCGTCAAAAGTCAGCTGCACAATTACAGTTGATGTCTCGTGAATCAACTCAATGGTTGATGAAGAAGATTGCCGGTATTAAAAATAATAGTACAGTTGCCACGAGCATTCGTAATGAAAAATCGAGACAAGTTGACCGCTTCTTTAGAGGCGGCATGTATTTTTTTGTATATGATCCAAAATTAAAACACCAATTGCCATACTATGACAAATTTCCATTGGTTTTGATACTGGAAAGATATGAAGATGGTTTTTTAGGATTAAACCTACATTATTTGCCACTTAAATACAGAGTGGCATTCTTGGATAAATTATTACCATTTGCAGAGATGGAGAACGAAAACGATATCAGACGGGTAAGAGTCACATATGACATTTTAAATGCGTCCAGGTCGTTCCGAGAGTTTAAACCGTGTATAAAAAGATACTTGAACACACAAATAAAATCAAGAATACTTCAGGTTCAACCTAATGAATGGGAAGTGGCAACTTTCTTACCGGTTCACCAGTTTAAAGGTGAGAAAGCCAAGGTTATTTGGGAAGAATCATTAGACCAAGTTAGGAATTCATAAAAATGGCAGGATCAATTAGTACATTTAAATCCAGTTTCACAACCGATTTGGCTAGGCCAAGTCGTTTTGATGTGCAATTTCCTATTCCTCTGGCACTTTTTCCATATCGAAACACATCACAACAATTGACACTTAGATGTGAAGCAGCACAGTTGCCAAGTAGAACTTTGGCCACAACTGAACAGAAGATTGGTGCAAATCCAGTTGAAAAATACCCATACATGTCAAATTACAATGAAGCAACTATGACATTCATTGTTTCGGATGATATGAGAGAAAAGAATTTCTTTGATGCTTGGCTAGAACTAATAAATCCAAGTTACAGTTATAATCTAGGTTATAAAGATGACTTTGTATCAACGATAACAATTAATCAATATGATGTTACAAATCACAAATCATATTCTATCAACTTGATTGATGCTTATCCTATTGCTGTAAATCAGTTAGACTTAGATTGGTCATCATCGGAAGCACATAAGTTGACTGTTGTATTTGCTTATACATATTGGCAAAATAATTCTATACAGAATTTGGGCCAAAGTCTATTGCAAACTTTGTTATCTGATGTTACATCTGGTTTATTCTCAGACTCAGCAACAACAGGTATACCTTATGCAACAGCAGTTTCTCCAATAGACCAAGCTATTGATGAACAAGCAAAATCTGCGGCTGAATATGATGCACAGATTCAAAATACAACTGAGCAATATTTGGCTGAATTGGCACCTAAAGACAATTAATTTTTAATGGAGTGATAATACTATGGCTTTACCTAAGATAGATACACCAATCTATGAATTGGAACTACCTTTATCAAAAAAGGTTATTAAATTTAGACCGTTTCTTGTAAAAGAACAAAGAAACTTGTTAATGGCAATGGAATCTGATGATAAAGATACGATTGAAAAATCAATACAACAGGTTCTAAATAATTGCACACTTACTGAAGGCATTGTGATTGGTGAACTACCAATCTTAGATGTTGAATACTATTTCATCAACCTAAGAGCAAGGTCTGTTGGTGAGGTTGTTGAGAGCAAGTATCGTTGTGAAAATAAAGTCAATGATACTACATGCGGTAACATGATGGATTCTAAATTCAATTTGTTGGATATTAAAGTACAAATGCCTGAAAATGTATCTGACACAATACAATTAAATGATAAATTGTCTATAAAAATGAGATATCCACAATTCTCTGTGATATCTTCTGATACAGATAATTCAACAGATTTAGTTTTTACTATGATTGCCAATTCAATTGAATCTATTTTTGATGGCCAACAATATTACTATGCAAAAGAATATACTAAACTAGAATTGTTAGAATTTATTGAATCGTTGAACCAAGAACAATTCAATAAGATAGAAGAATTTTTTAATAACATGCCAACACTCAATAAAAAGATTGAGATGACTTGTTCTAGATGTGGATTTCACCATGAGATTAATGCGGAGGGACTTGACAGTTTTTTCGCCTAACATTTCGTCATGACAATTTAAGGAATTATTATCAGACAAACTTTGCATTGATGCAACACCACAAATATAGTTTGACTGAACTTGACAACATGATTCCGTGGGAACGTGATATCTATCTTACTCTGCTTGTTAATTATATTGAAGAAGAAAACGAAAAAATTAAGCAAAGACAAACCAAATGATATCAGATAACCTAAAGAAATTAGCAGAAGACCTCAAAGAAAAATTTGGTTCTAGAGGTGTTTCTGATTTCGTCAACGATCCCAAAAATGCAACCAAACAGATGTCTTATGCCAATCTATCTGGCAAAAATAAGAAAATGTTTAAGTTGGAAGAACCAAAGAAAAAACTTGGTAAAGTTGACGGAGATTTCTACACAAAAGTTTCTGAAGGCAACAAAGCAGGATTACGTAAAGGTGATTCTATTGCCGATGTGTCTGCAAAACTATTTAATTTTCTAAAGAAGACCGAACAAGAAAGAAAATTACATTATGAGTTAATGAAAGACTTCCAAAAAGAAAATGAAGATGAAGACTTAATGAGACACAAAGAGCTCGTTAAAGCTTTGAAAGAAAGAAAACCTGTCGAGAAGGTTGAAAAAGAAAAGCCTAAAGATGAGATGAAGGCCGAAGAAAAGGCACAACCACAAAAAGCTAAACAGGTAAAAGAACCTGAGAAAAAAGCTGAGGCTATAAAACCAAAAGAACCTGAAGCAAAACCTTCTAATGTTAAAGAAGAACTGAAAAAAGATACCGAAAAAGAAGTCGATAAAGTAGTAAAAGACCAAAGTAAAAAACAAGCAGGCGATAAAACAAAACAAAAAGCTGAAGAAAGAGCTGAACAACAACTAAAAGATAAAGCAACTAAAAAGGCTGAACAGACTGCTAAAAAAGAAGAAGTGATAGAGACTAAAACAACAGCGAAACCTGTTGAACCAATTAAACCTGCCTCACCTGAACCTGCGCCAACGGCTGTTGCACCTAAACCACCTGTTTCCGCTCCTGCTACATCTGCAGCTTCGACAGCTGCAAAAGTTGGAGTTGGTACTGCTATTGTAGGTTTAACTGCACAACAAGCGATTGCTTCTGAGTTTTCAACTTACAATATTTCAGCTAAAGGTCAAGCAAACATCTTGGCACAAGTTGAAGCAGAAACTGGATTCAATTCACAATCAGAAAATTTAAATTATGGAACTGAAGCGCTATCAACATTATTCAAAAAATATTTTCCATCAAAACAATTAGCCGAACAGTACAGTAGAAAACCTGAAAAAATTGCAAATAGAATATATGCGAACAGGATGGGTAATGGACCTGAAGAAAGTGGTGATGGATGGAAATATAGAGGCCGAGGTTTCATTCAAATTACAGGAAAAGATGCTTACAAATCGTTGAGTAAAGATATTGGAATTGATTTGGTATCGAATCCAGATTTACTGAATGATCCGAAAATATCAATAAAATCTTTGCCTTGGTTCTTTTTGAAATATAAAAGGTTGAAACCTGCCGATTTAGAAGATATATCTAAAGTGAATGCTGCTATAGGTTTCAAAGAAAAAATAAAAACAACTGGTCAAAAAGAATCTGAATATAGAGCTCAGTTAGCCTCAACTTACAATACAACAGGTACAAAATTAGCTGAATCATCTACAACAAATAAAGACATAAAAACAGCTCAAAGTACTACTGTAATTATAGATAATTCTAAAACCATTGCGGGTGGTGGAGGAACAAGAGTACCACAACAAGTTGTTACTTTATCACACTCACAAGATTTACCTTTGTATCAACAACCATTATAAGAGAACAAAATGGCAAGAGACATGACATATCAAGAAGCTAAGTATTACCGTGAAAGAAAGGTAGAACTTAGTGATTTAGTTTTGGAAAATATACAAAGAGGTGGCAGTAATAGAGAAAGTATCAGTGCCGCTCTCAAAGATAAATTTAATGTCAGTCGTTATTTAAAAGCCAAAGCAACAGGACTCAAAGAAAAATTTGATCCTTTGAATATCAGTAGAAAATTATTGGGTAAAACTTTGACTGGTATATTGGGTAATGCTTTTGGTAGAAGTAAAGAAGATATTAACTATTTCACCGGTGGTAGATATGGTAATTTCTATGCACGTAAAAGAGGATCACTTGTACCATTAGGTGGTCAACATGACACATCAGAAGCTTTACATACAACTGTATCGGAAGGACAAAGAAGAAGATTAAAATCTGGTGATTCTGTTTCAGATGTGTTGTCTAAACTTTATAATGTGATGAAGAAAAACTATGAGAAAGAAGAATTACGTAGAGAACTTGAAATAGATTTCAAATTCAAAGAACAAAAGAAAAAAGATAAATGGCATGAAGAATTGATTGAGGCTATAACTGGCCAAAAAAGAGTCAAGAAAGAAAAAAAAGCCGAGAAAAAATCTGGTGGATTTTTAAGTGGCCTAGGTGATATGTTAAAACAAGTCAAACAAATGATAAGTGTTGCTATTGATGGGTTGAAAGAAATGTTGGCGCCAGTTTTTGAATTTATATCTGCTGTTGGTAAAAATTTATTAGGTAACATTGGACGCCTTTTGAGTAATCCTTTGGTATTAGCTTTACTTGGAACTGCTGCAGCAGGAACATTGGCTGTATATTTGTCTGCTAAATTATCCGAAAAATTAACTCAACTTGTAGATGAAAAAGTTGAAAACATGAGAGCTATTACACCTGAACAGGCTGCAGCAATATTAGAAAATGCTACCAGTGAAGAAGACATAAAGAAAGCTGGTGGTAGAGAATATCTTGAAGATATTGTTAAAAATGGTGCTGAAAGAGCAAAACGTATTTTAGAAGAAGGTGACGAAAAAGAAATTAATAAAGCAGGTGGTAGAGAATTACTGGAAGAATCAGTAAAACAAACTGAAGTTAGTTATGTGCCACAAACTGAAACACAATTGCGTGATGTGCCTCCAAGACCAGATACTTCACAAGGAAAAAATAAACAACGTGCTTTAGAATGGGATAGAAAATTTTCTAAGGATTATAATCCTGATGGTAAACCAAAAGTAGTTTTACAAGCAAAGCCTTTAACTGAAGGTGTTGAACCTTCTACTGCTGGCTATGGACGAGGTATGGGAAGTTTGGAAGATTTCAATGCAAGAAGTACACCACAGACAGCCGCTTTCGGTATTATGCCTCATGGTATAAAACCAGTAGAAGAAAAATCTTCTCCAGTTTCATTGATGCCGACTGCACCAAGTGATGTTGGTTTACAAGCACAACAAGCCATTAGAGAAAATAATGATTTATTATATAAAGATTTGATGCCTAAAGTAATAAGCATCGATAATTCTAAGGTGATTGGAATGGGTGGTTCTAATGACTCATCACCAATATTATTTGAAACAAATGTATCATTAAGAACGGATGATCCTTCAATGCTCAAAGCACAAAAGATGTGTTTAAGACCGGTATAAAAAACCCCGCACGAGGCGGGGAATTCACATACTCATAACAAATCAAGGAGATATCATTCTTCAGCTAATTTAGCAAAGTATGACATGTCATCATCATCTTCAGCCATCAATTCTTCATCAACAACTTTCTTTGGTTGAGCCTTAGCTTGTTCAACTGTTGTTTTG
>Ga0208875_1000696_pt1 | contig 9829 bp, 26 predicted proteins | sample CryBogCBH25Aug08_FD_184612 | JGI IMG/M metagenome (GOLD analysis project Ga0208875, IMG submission 184612) | Freshwater microbial communities from Crystal Bog, Wisconsin, USA - CBH25Aug08 (SPAdes) (version 2) | ecosystem: Environmental > Aquatic > Freshwater > Lake | place: Crystal Bog...
CGCAGATAAAAATACACGGTACTCCTAAAAAGGTAGATAAAAAAGAAATCAAAGAGGCCGCTTCCTTTTTCTGCGACTATCTTATGAAACGCCTAAGTAAAAATGTCCTTGTTGTTATAAAATTAAAAAAGGACCTTTATAAACAAAGTAAGTGTTTTGGTTTTGCAATGTATACCGATGATGATGCAAGAAACCATAACCATAGGGAGTTTGAGATAGAGGTTGATAGTGGCCTTGGTCGTGTATTCCTACTTCGAACTCTTGCACATGAGTTGACACATGTGAAGCAATATGCCAGAAAAGAACTGGTTGATGCCGATTGCAACTATCAAAAATGGAATAAAGTGTTATATAATGAGAAGGTAATCGGTTATAAAAATCTTCCTTGGGAAGCAGAGGCACGATTGCTCGAAAAGCAACTATATGAAATGTGGAAAGAAAAAAGTGGAAGATAAGGAGAAGAAAGTGAAAACTCGTCCTAAGTTTGCGGATGAAAAGTATCTTGGTTCCGAACCTACCGTCACGGAGGATTCCACACAGGCCGAGTTGGCTGTTGCCTATAACTGGTTTAACTACTTTTACACAAGTGATCATGCCAAAGACTTCACCATATCTTATCTAAAGAGTATTAACTATGACAAAGACACCATTACCAGATTACATCAGATTAAGTCCATTCCATGTTCCGTGGGATGGAACTGTAGGCTCCTCCACACCGGGTCATCCCTACCTGACGGAATCTGGGAATCTATTGAGCAGCGAATTGTGGACTTGGCCAGCGAGGTCGTGGATGCATCGGCGTCAGAGGAAGTTGGAGAAAAGAACCAAGTTCCCGTCATATCAATTCAAGATCGCATTAACTCGAAAGCATCGGATCTTATTGCGGAACTTGAAGAGGAACTAGACGTTTTCTACAAAGAAGGAGTAATCCAGTTTGACGTTAAGAAGTGGGCCCTTGAGAAGGCAATCAAACCGCCAGTGGCGAAGAGGATTACAGACCACTTCCGCCCACAATACGAAGAAATCACCGAAGCACTCAAAGGTGAAGATCCAGATTTGGTGGAAGCATATAAAGGATGGCGTAAGCCAGTTCTTAAAATCATGGCCCTTTTCATCAAAAAAATCATAAACCATCTTGATGAAACATCAGCAGCACAAGTCTCCGTCCGCAAGCCACGTAAGAAAAAAGAGAAACCAGCACACGTATTGGTATCTAAACTAAAGTATAAGGTTGAAGATAAAGACCTAAATATCAAGAGTGTGCAATCCAAGGATATTATTAATGCGCAACAACTTTGGGTCTACAATACTAAGTATCGTAATCTTTCTGTGTATAATGCCTTGGGTCCTAGCGGCCTTTCTGTCAGAGGGACTACGATCATCGGATATGATCAAGATACTAGTATCACCAAAAAACTCCGAAAACCAGAACAAGTAATCCCTCAAGTGTTAAACGAGGGTAAAGTTGGTTTGCGTAAGATTATGAGTGTCATCAAAACTACCGAAACCAAGGCCAATGGCCGATGTAATGAAGAAACAATACTACTGAGGATTATAAAATGAGCAAAGGTATTCCAACAGGTGGATTAGCATATAAAACTATGATCAAGGTTGAAGACCATGACATGATACAAAAGTTGGCCTATCTTTATTGGTATGAGCATGTATGTAAAGATGGTTGGAGTAAAGACCAACATGAAGGTTTATACGAGAGAACCAAGAGTGAGGTAATGGAATATGGTCTCAACTATTCTAAAAACAACGGAAATTGATCTGATTTGGTTCATGATCTACTTTGGTATGTTCGTTGGTGTCATTTCTATGCTTTTGGTACTGTATGGAACCTACTTAGATGTAAAGAATAAGGACAAAAAATAATTATGGATTTTGAAATTATAGACAATCTAATAAATGAAACCTACCAAGATGCATTAGATTGTATTTTAAAATCTCCTAATTTTCCATGGTACTATAACGATAATACTAATTCACTCCTAAATTTAGGTAAAGGTTTTACATTAACCGATATGGTAAAGGATGTTCCTCAATTTGTGCATGTATTTAATGCTCAAGGTAAAGTCCAATCGGACCATTTTAAATTGGTCGAACCAATAATTTATAATCTAGAAAAATATACTGGTAAAAATTATATTGATAGAATACATAGAGTGAAGGCCAATCTAATGTGGCAGAATCCCAATTTTTGTGATAATTCTCATAATATACCACATGTTGATACATATATGACTGGTTCAGATGTTGAAACATTACTTTATTATGTAAATGATACAGATGGAGACACGTTTATTTTTAATAAAAAAATTGATTCAAATGAAGTAAAAGTTTTTGATAATGAATTAAAAATACAAAAAAGAATTAGTCCAAAAAAAGGCAGATTAATTTTATTTGACTCCACATACTTACATACAGGTTCACCTCCTAGAAAACACAAAACTAGATTAGTTTTAAATTTTGTTTTTTTTAAAGAAAAAACCAAAAAATAAGGATAAGTAAATGACCGATAAAGTTATCGAGTTCCCAAAACACAAAGTTGTTCGTGATGTACCAGGAGAAGTTTTAGAAGAAAGAGCAAGACGCGCTGATATGAAAATGGCGGATGCCATCGTAAGTGACCTCACCGCAATTATTGTTACCGAACTTGATAATTTTTATGTAAGTGTTGAGGAAGAGTCCTTTGCAAAGGATCTTGTCCTTGTTGTGGATGCTCTCCGTGCCACTGTGTATCGCCAGTTTGGTTTCGAGCATCACCTACATCCTTTTATAGAAGATAACATAACCATCATTTCCAAAGCAGATGCTAAAGCAATGGAAGACATGAATGAGGAACAGATCCAAAAAATGATCGAGGATTTGTTGGCATCAAAAGAAAAACTTGACAAAGAAGAGGAAGAATGATATGGTAGATACAGTAGATCCAAATACCCTTAAAGGTAAGGATCGTCCACTATACGTAAAGAAGGTATTAATGGACCTTGGTTGGAAAGATTTCCAAGCTGCTGCTATGGTCGGTCAGTTTATGCAGGAATCCTATACAGACCTTCGTTGTAATGTATGGGGCGACCATCATACAGCATTTGGTATTGCCCAATGGCGAGGGCAACGCCTTGCTGATTTGGAACACTTTGCCAATAATCTGGACAAACCAATTGGTGACCTCGATACACAGGCCCGTTTCGTAAACTGGGAACTATTGATGGGTTCTGAAATACCAGTTGGTAAGGCACTAAAAGCAACAACCAATATTGATGATGCCCTAAAGGTTGCTATTGGTTATGAACGTCCACACGGTTACACAAAAGATCATCCAGAAAACGGCAGCGGTTTTGCCAACAGATGTGCGTATGCTAAATCTCTAATGTAAGGAAAGAAAATGTCTTATATCATGGTGGATCTTAATCAGGTCCTCATTTCCAATCTGATGCAACACCTGAAACAAATTAGTAAGTCACATGAGATGAATGAGGACCTTATTCGTCATATGTCTATCAATACAATAAGGTCAAATGTAAGACAGTTCAAATCAAAGTATCCTAATGTAATCCTTTGTTGCGACTCCAAAAAGTATTGGCGCCGTGATTACTTTCCATTCTATAAGTCCCAGCGTAAACACGACCGTGAGGCCAGTGGTTTAGACTGGCACCTTATCTTTGATACACTCAACAAAATCCGTGATGAGTTTAAAGAGAGTTTCCCTTACAAGGTGTTGGATGTAGAAGGTGCCGAGGCGGATGATATCATTGCCGTCCTTACTGCAAGATTGTCGTCGAGCGCCAACATTCTCATTTTGTCGTCGGACAAAGACTTTGGGCAACTCCAAAAATATCCTAATGTAACCCAGTATTCTCCTATTCTAAAGCGGTTCATTAAGATTGATAACCCTACCACATTCATCCGCGAACACATTCTTAAAGGTGACCGTGGTGATGGCATTCCTAACTTTCTATCACCAGATAATACCTTTGCGGCTGGTGAACGTCAAAAGGTTATAAATAGTAAACGTCTTCAAGAATGGATTAGTCAGGATGCTGAAACTTTCTGCACTACGGATATTATGCTACGTGGTTATAAACGTAATCAAACTTTGGTTGATTTTGACTATATACCAGGAGACATTCAGGCAAGCATCGTTTCCGCGTTTGAAAATACCAAAGTGGCGACGAAAGAGAAAATGTTGAACTACTTTATAGATAAGGGCCTCAAAGTAATGATTGAGTCCATCAACGATTTTTGAGGATTATAATGAGTAAGAAAAATGTATATGAAGTCTTTGATGACTTCCGCAAGGCTAAGACTAAGAAAGACCGTATCGCGGTTCTAAAAGAGAATGAAACCTCTGCCTTGGTAAATGTCCTAAGAGGAACATTTCATCCAGGTGCTAAATTCGTAATCAAAGAAGCACCTATCTGGAAGAAAGAAGTAAATCTACCACCTGGTATGGCTTATAGCAATATGTCACAGGCATTGGATAAAATCTATCTCTTCATGGAAAACCATCCACGCACACCTCCCGCACTCACGGAAAAAAGAAAGAAAGAACTTTTACTACAGGTATTAGAAAGTCTAGAGCCTAAAGAGGCAGATGTGTATATGGGTATCATTCTAAAAGACCAGAAGGTACCACATTTAACTGAGGCACTTGTCAATGAAGCGTTCCCAGGATTACTACCACAATCGTAAACTCCTTAGGGAACTGGATGATAGTGTCAAGTTTCACCCCAAGAAGGAAGACTTGCAAGAATGGTTTGTAATACTCAATCAACAACTATTCGGAAACAAACTACAATCTGTAACAAGACTCCGAGTTAGAAAGTTAAAAGACATTTATGGATTCTATGGTTATTATAAGAAAAGACATAAAAGACATGGTAGAACACAAATCACCGTGACAACATCCTTCCCCAACAAAAAAACTTTTGTGGAGATTTTGGCCCATGAAATGATACACCATTTCCAAAATTCACATAATGAACCAGTGGCACACGGTCCATCGTTTGTATGCTGGAGTGATAATTTCAAAGTAAAAGGTATAAAACTTTATAAGGTAACATGACATGAAGCAACTAAAAAATACTTTCAAAGATCCTTATGTTGAACTACAAGAAGAAGACCGCAAGTATGGCGGCCGCAAACTGGAACGTCCAGAGTCCGAAATGCGTCGTGATCGTCGTCCACTAAAGAACCTAAAGAAGGCGTGGATGGAACACACCGAGGACTTTGACGAAGTGGACGATTTTTACGAACACTAATTGTAAACAATTGTCAACAAAATAGAGCTTGACATTCCTTTTCCCAGGTGTATAATAGTAAATACTGAAACCTTGGGAAAAGGAATAAATCATGAGAACCGCTCTGTTTACAGATAATCTTCCTAAACCTACTAAATTTAAAATTCCTGATGAATTCCTTGCACCTCCTGATGATGATGCTATTTGGGAATCCAGTCCATTCTATCACTTGCGAAATAGACATTCCGTAAGTAAAGGATCCATTTTTGAAAAGATTGTCAGGTATTATCTTCAAACGGAAGATAAAATGAAAATTATACCTGGTCCTAAAAATGGTGAATATGATTTTATTGCAAATGATGAAAAGTATGAATTAAAAGGTGCTTTTCTAAACACCAGTGATAATAGTTATTGGTTTAATCAGATCCGTGATGAGTATGATTATAAATGGCTTGTTTTAGCAGGTTTTGATCCTGATGGCCGCGTAACCCTTTATAGGTTTACCAGAGAACAAGAAAAGACTTTAAAAATCTTTGGTCTTTCTCATGGTCAGAAAGATAAGAAAACCGGCCAAAAAGGTTTTTCTGGAGATAAAGAAAAATTACAGCAACATTACTGGAAAAGTTTCTTGCATGGTTAAAAACAAAATGACTCCTCTTTTTCCATGGGCCGGTGGTAAACGTAGGATGATTAAGAATTACCTACCTTTACTACCTGATCCTTCCGATTACAATACCTATGTGGAACCATTCTTTGGTGCTGGTGCTATGTTCTGTCATTTGAAGAACCAAAAACCAAACCTTAAATGTCACATTAATGACATTAACACTGGTATTGTAAACATCTATCTAGCAATCCAGAATGATGTAGAAAACTTTATTGAGGTGGTTGACCGCCTTGATAAAGCATATATTCCATTGGATGATAAAGGTCGTAAAACATTCTATTCGGATGTTAGACATGAACATGCCTGGCATTATGAAAAATGGACTAAGACGGAAGAGGCAGCAAACCTATTCTTCCTTATTAGAACCAGTTTTTGTGGTATGCAGTTGAAAAGTAAAAAGTTCAACGATAGGTTTTCCACGGCCATTGGTTCAACAAAACAGTTAACCAAAAGCATCTATGAACCTGAAAACATTAGAGCATGGCATCAGGCATTTAAAACCACCACTATCACAAATCTAGATTGGAAGGAAGTTGTTAAGGATATTCCAAAACAGAATACCTTTTTCTTCTTTGATCCACCTTATCGTGAGAGTGTGATTTCCTATCCCGCTTTTGGTGATCCTTTTACAGATGATGATCAGGACGAACTGTTACAGTTTTGCGTAGATATCAATGATAATAAAGGTAAAGTCTTTTTCTGTAATAGAGAACTAAATGATAATTTCTGGGAAGGTAAAACAGGTAGTCTTAAAACCACTAAAATTGGTGGTGGTTCTTATACAGGTGGTAGATGGAAGATGAAAGAAAAACATCTTAGAACCGAGGCACCGGATGTTTTATTCTACTCTGATCCTGAGAATGTAAACACTCTACCAATTTAATAGACTTTATAGAGGTATGTAAACGGCCAAGGTCAGGGTGCGACATCCTGTCGCATCGTTTACAATCATGTTTACATTGACAATTCCTTTCCTTTATGCTATTCTTAGACATAATCAGAAAGGATTGTAAACATGCTTCTATATATTCGACGCAAAATTACCGTAGCATTTGCTAGAGCTACATTAGAGCTGCCCTGGCCTTTTTGTAAATATGCTTTATTATTACAATGTAAACTAGGGTTTACATACGATAATCTCCCCGAAGAATAACAATGACTTACGGGTGCGACGTTCTGTCGCACCCATTTTATGCCAGTTTACATTGACTTTGCCGTTCCTTAGTGCTATTATACGTCCATGATGAAAACACAAAAACGGAAATCACGGTCTGATCGTAAACACCTTGTTTACAGTCTGTCTGTAAACGGACAGGAATACATTGGTGTGACCTTTGTCGAACGGTCGGCTGTTAAGAAATCCCTAACCAGAAGGTGGCAGAAACATGTCCGACGGGCCCTTACAGAAAACAAAAACTGGAAGCTCTGTGTTGCTATACGCAAATATGGCGCTGATGCCTTTGACGTTACTGTATTGGACGTGGTCCGCGGTAAGTCCGCTGCTCATACCTTAGAACGTGAATTAATCAAATCCCGCAAACCTAAACTAAACACGGATGTAAGATAATGGAAAACTATCGTTGCCGCTTTGTCGTAAAAGTTCCTGGTCATGATGAAACATTGGAAATGTTTTCTAAAAATTCTGTCCATTTTCCTTTTAAACCAGGCCAAACTTACTTTAGTAAAATGTCAAGTTTCGTTAATCGTTTTAAAGATTGCCGAGAGTTTACTGTAGAAGTTTATATTAATGATAAACGTTATGGTATTGAGGAAAATTATGGTGTAATGAAGTATATTTACCGTTTAGGTCATCATAGCCTTAAACGGGAAGCATGGTTTAGTAAATGGGTTGACTTTGGTCCTAAATGCGGAATTCCATCAGTTTTTTGTTGACAATCTAAGGGTGCGACAATCTGTCACATAGACTTATCAGTTCCGTTGTGCTATTATATCCGTAACATGATGAAAGGAAATCTTATGAATAGTCGTTTTGCTCCTAAAAAAACTCCTACTATCCTTTCACTGGTTATTATTGACACCGCCCGTGGTGTTCCAGTAACCGTATGTAAACCTGCCAAACGACCTAAGAAGGGTTATACCGTTGGCAAGAAACCAAAGGTAGGTTAATATGTGGGTATTTCTCGGTAATCTCGCTCTTGCGGTCTCACTAGCGGCACCAATTGCTTTTGGTGCTTGGGCTATTATTAAACTATTTGATGGGGATAAGAATGTCTGATCCTGTGGTTTATATTCTTTTCTATTCACCTGAATATGATAGCACTGATATCATTTGTGGTGTTTTTACAACCAGAGAAAAGGCTGAGGCATATAAAGTAAAATTGTCCGAAGATGAAGAGTTCGCCTATATTATTGAATACCTTGAAATTCGTGAATATGGTGTTGATGGAGAATGGATGTGATGTTTAAAGATGATGAACAAATGGTCCAATGCCTTGGACTTTTCTTGACCTTTGTAGGTCTTGGTTTTGGTGTTGGTCTTATCGCTTATTTTGGAGGTTAATATGGTTGTTTTCTATTCTGAAACTGAGTTTGGTAAACGTCGAATTGATGTTATTTCTTGGTTATACAATACTATCCTACCAGTAGACGTTTCTTGGTGGGCTGTTCCTGGCACTTTGGAGGATTAATATGAAGCAAGTAATCATATCAGGTTCTTTCCGTTATGTTGCAAAGCGTATTGAGGAACTTGATGTTCAAGGTTATAAAATCGTAAAATCTAAACAATGGTCCGATGGTAAGTGGACTTATGTGATGGAGAAACAAAATGGCTAATGTAAAGACTTTCAACCTTACAATTTGGTTCAAGGACCATGACCTTACATTCCGTGGTATATCACGAACGGCCGCATGTAGGTATATCGACCTTTATTCCAAAAAAGAAAACTATGTCTCTTGGAGTGTGGAGGAACGCTAATGAAAGTTTATATCCTTAAATTTGCTGGTGATGAAGATGGACAGGGCATCTTTCCGACATTAGAACAGGCACAATCCTGTATTGATATGATGTTATCGGAATATGCAAGTGAAGGTGTTTCACCTGATCACTTTATCATCGAAGAACACTATACACATTAACCCAGACTGTGGAGAAACGATAATGCGTGAGTTTACTAATGCCGTTATTGAGGCCAAAGATGAGGGTGTGTTGGATCGTGATGAACTTATCCGCGACCTTCTTAACTATCTGTCCGAGTCCGAGGTCGCCAATTTTTTAAGTTCTTATTATGCCGAGTTTTATGGTGAACTAGCAGAGAAGGAAGATGATTATGACGGCCAACCGGACGAAATGCAGGAATGGCATGACTTTGATCCAGATTGTTAATCCAATTGCCAAAGCACTCCGCAATCCTGTATGTAAACAGCGGATTGTCAACAGCAAGAAGGTTTACAATCGCAAGGTGCGACATCCTGTCGCATCTGTTTACAAACCTTTTTGATTGACTTTGCCGTTCCTTTATGCTATTATTAGACATAATTAGAAAGGTATGTAAACAGATGAAACTCATTCCGCATGGTTCAAATCAAAATGTGGTTGTCTTTGAGAACGGCATTAAGGTGCTTTTCTCATATCGGACTCCAGTGGCCGCTTTCCATCCTATTCAAGGTTGGTTAATGACCGAAGAAAAATATTCCCGCACAACCACTAAACATGTTAGAGCATGGCTAAAAGGTTTGACCGTCACGGTCGTTTCTCAATCTGATATCGACAACCTTGTGGAGGGTTAATAATGTCTAAAATGTCCGACCTTGCTTTGGAAGTGGATGAGTTGGTGGTTCAGGCAATTGAATACGGTGCCCAGACGGAACAGCAAGTCCAGACGTATGTAAACGACCGACTGGCGTTGACAATCCCTATAGAGCAAATCAATCGTATTATAGACGATTTCTATAGAGA
>Ga0208875_1000706_pt1 | contig 9741 bp, 10 predicted proteins | sample CryBogCBH25Aug08_FD_184612 | JGI IMG/M metagenome (GOLD analysis project Ga0208875, IMG submission 184612) | Freshwater microbial communities from Crystal Bog, Wisconsin, USA - CBH25Aug08 (SPAdes) (version 2) | ecosystem: Environmental > Aquatic > Freshwater > Lake | place: Crystal Bog...
TGGGGTGGCACACTTTCAAGCGGAATGCCTGGCACACTATTCTCCGGTACGGGTGGCACATATTGCTCCGGAATCGCTGGCACACTTTACTCCGGTAGAGGTGGCACACTATGCTCCGGTGTGCTCAACCAACCTTCTGCTCAAGAGTATGTATTACGGGGGATGGCGTACGATAAGGAGCAAAAATATGCTGAAGCGTTGAAGTGGTATCGTCTTGCGGCTGAGCAGGGAAATGCAAATGCAAATGCTCAGAACAATATGAGTATAGCAATAATTGTGGCGACTTTCTTTGGCCCAATTATAGCCGTTCAATCACAAAAAATTTTAGAGCAGTTTGAGGATACAAGAAAAAGAAGAAAAGACATTTTTCGCCAGTTAATGCTTACGCGTGCGAACAGTGTGTTAGTTTCAGATGTTCATGTGTCTGCATTGAATATGGTTCCCTTAGAGTTTAGTGGGAATAATAAAAAGTTGCGTGACATCGTGGATAAGTGGAAAATGTACTTCGAGCATCTTTCTAACGTTAATGAAGCGTCACAACATCCGGATGCGTGGGTAGCTCAACGGACTACATTACTGACTGATTTATTGCAAACTATGGCTAAGTTCTGTGGTTATAAATTTCATACGACAGAAATCATGAAAGAGATTTATAACCCACAAGGGCATGAAAATATAAAAGTTTCGCAAGAGACAATTATAAAAGGATTGGCTTCGTTGTTCGATGAAAAGGGAACGGCCTCGTTTCCTATCACTATAAAACCACATATTGAAAAATCTTCTGACTTCGAAAAGACATAGGGTATTTGGAATAACCAGACGAAATGAATTCTTTTGTCCAGTTGCTGCCTACCGGAACACCGCAAACCCCTGATTTTCTTAGAGGCTAAAAAGGCTAATACTGGACAAAACGATCAAGCCTTCATAATTTATGCATAAATATCCTTGCCGGACACGTTAAAACACACGTTTCCAACTTTTTCCCCCACAAAGGGCGATGATGACTTCTCCGTCGTTTGTCCCGTTATGTAATTATTATTATTATTACGTTCAAGAAGTAACTGTATCCATCACCTAACCCCAAATCCTGTGGAGTTAAACCATGAAATTAATTGTAGGAATCATTGCGGTACTTAGTTTCGGATTCTATGCCACGGGTAGAGCTGGGGAAGCAACAACCACCTATCACAATAATGGCATCACGGATCCAACAGCAACAACAACTTATCGCGACAGCAATGGTTCAAGCGGAACAGCAGAAACCACCTATCACAATAATGGCATCACGGATCCAACAGCAACAACAACTTATCGCGACAGCAATGGTTCAAGAACATCAACAACCACCTATCACGATAATGGCATCACGGATCCAACAGCAACAACAACTTATCCCTAACACCCCACAGCATAACCTTTACTGTACAAAACGATCATCGTTTATCATTCGTGCCTTAAATATCCCCGCCGGAGGCCGACCGCCGCGAAGCGGCGGTCATTGGCTACAGGATAGAGACTTGAATTTTTTTCCCCAGTGCCTCGGCATAGTGATGCAGCGTAGAAAGCCTAATATCTTCAGAATGGTTTTCAATTCTTGAGATTGCCGATTTCTTAGTATTCAGCTTATCGGCCAAAGCTTCCTGTGTAAGCCCTGCGTTTTTTCTCGCTTCTTTCAACACCACTCCGATTTTGAATTCTTCGTATCCTTTATCGAAGGTCTTAGCAAATTCAGGGTCAAGGCGTTTCCGTTTTGCAATAGCGCGTTGTAAGTCATCCATATTGTTTCCTCCTGAGATAGTCTTTCTTTCTTTTTTCAGCCAGTTCGATTTCTTCAGACGGGGTTTTCTGGGTTTTCTTTGCGAACCCATTTGTAAGAATCACCAAATTTCCATCGTCAAAGAAGCCGAGCAACCGGAACGCATTGTTTCCATGTGCCGCCCGAACTTCCCATATCCCATCTGTGTTTTGCAATTTCTTGAAATACTCTGTTGGTACAGGTGATAATTCCTTAACCAGCCTAAGAACCCAAAAAACCTTTTTTGCCTCTTTTGTTGAAAGAGATTCTAAAAATTCATCGACTGGCTTTTTGCCATTTGCGGTAATAAAAAATTCGATAGTTCGCATGGTCTATGTTAACGATAACGTGAACATTATACAAGCTTAAAAAGTATCAGCTTTTTAAGCGATGCTCACTACTCTCGCCAGAGGCCGACCACCGCGAAGCGTCGGCAACGTTTACCGCCACAACTTCTCAAACCTTGCCGGATTTGACGCCGTATAAATAACGGTGTGCTGTATGTTCCGGTGTCCAAGATAGTCCTGAATGAGCCGCGTGTCTGCCCCTTGATCTGCTAAAGCGAAACCGCAAGCATGACGGAGCATGTGCGGGTGGGCTGGAAGGGAAAGTCCGGCCTGTTTGCCATAATTACTGATAGCAAGCCAAGCCGTTTTGCGGCTTAACGCTCCCCGTCGATTGCTGAGAAAAAATGCGTCACTGTCCGCCTTCATCTTCGTTCGGATCGTTAGCCATGCTTTGATCGCCTTGATTTCATCAGACCGTAGCGGGTGAGTGGTGGATAGTCCTTTTTTCAGGCGGGAAACGTGCAAGACACGGCTCTCAATATCAACTTGGGATAATTGCAGGGCGCAAGCCTCTGTCACCCGCAAGCCGTGACGAAACATCAGCAACAAAAAGCAACGGTCACGCGCTGCGTTGCGGCCTCCCTTGGTGGCATCGATCAGCCTGTCAACCTCGGCAGAAACAAGATGTTTTCGTTCGATCATCATTTTGTCTAGTTTTGGCCTTTTCAGACCTCAATGAAAATGCGGGTTTACGGGCTTTTCAGGAGTCATAACTAGACATAATAATACATTTTGTCGAGTTATATAACCAGCAAATATTTATCATCTTCCTTATGAACTGGCATATACGAGCTTGTCACATTCCTCAATAATGAAAGAGGGAACAATTTCATATTTGCAAGGATTAATCTGCATTATGTATTCATTTTCAATATGGAATGCTTCATTGATGAATTTTGTAATTACATCACTCTCAGGAAAATCATCCTGTAGGACACGGAATATTTGGATTTTTTCATAGTTATATTCCGCCTCCTGATAGGCTTTCTTCATGTAATCAACATCTGACAATTTACCTAGCAGGTGGTTGTAGTCAAAAGAGGGCATTTTAATTTTTATTTCTGTTGTGGCCTCTTCGATCTCGCTTACTGTTAGATCAATATTATTTCCATCTTCTCTTCTAAACGGAGAAGAGCGCTTGTGAAGAAGGTTTGATAACAACTGATAAGCAAGCCCCTTATTGTTCAAAATTTCATAATACCTACGCAGATACACCAGCTTAACCACATCTTCTTCTCGGATATTTATATTATCATCACAAATTTTTCCAAAGGTCATAATATCATCACGAATAATTGGAATCTCCTTAATTAATCCACTTTTCAACTCAAGAAAAGAGGCTCTTGAGATTTCAGCAAACTTGCTATGTAGTGTGTAAATTATATCAACAACAGGCTCAATATCATGCGTCATCATTAGTACAGTTCTATTCTTGAAGCTCTTTTTTCCTCTAAAAAGCATATCAATCACTGCGTATTTTTTATTTCGATCAAATGATGATATTGGGTCATCTAATATTATTAGCTGATGATTTTTGGACAAACACTCATACATAAAAAGCACAAGAGAAAATGCATTTCTTTCTCCATAGCTCAAGTGTTGACTCCCATTTGAAACAGCTTCAGAAGAATCAACATGAAGCAGTCGCATCTTGTAAGATTCATCTACATTGACGAGATATTTGTACCCAGCATATTTCAAAAATTCATTTATTTCCGCCTGATTTTCTTCAATCGTCTTTTTTATCAATTTATTTTGCTGCGCAACCTCCCCCTGTAATATTCCAATCTGCGCAAGTACCGTATCAATTGATAGATTCAAACTATCAACCACTGCGCTGGTGTTTTCTGAATTCATCTCAGGCAAAAATGATAGCTTAATTTTAAGATTGTCAAAAAATTCAGAAACCTTTTCAGCATCCTTCATGGAAAAATATGTAAGGCCTTTTATGTCGAGCATTTTCCCTTTCAGCGTATCTATTTGCTCCTTTATCCGAATTAAGTAACTTTTCTCCTCTTTTGAAAGCCCATTAATATTGCTTGTTATTAGTTTTATTTTTTTATTAGCGTCTTCTGAAAAGTATTTTCCTAAACTTTCAACAACCGTAATTATTTTGTTCAAATGCTCGATTGATTTAGCATCATACTCCTTGCTCACTTGAGAAATAACCTCCTTCTTATCATTGGTTAGTGAAGTACAATAAGGGCAATTCTCAGACAAGTCAGAGTAGTTATTTCCCTCTGCTAACCATCTTAACCACTTCGCATTTGCTGGGCTTTGTAAATACTCAGTATAACTTTCGAGACCTTTTGGAATATTGGCTATCTTATTCCCTTTTCCAATACCTTTTGCTAAAGTTCCAGCCTCCGAATATCCTTTTTGTGATTTACCAAAACTCTCACTTAACGAAGTTAAGTCTACAATAAACTGGTTAATCTCCTCAGACTTACGGAAAGTTTCTTTTATATCTGTAATCAGCTGCTCAATCTTTTCAAGATGTTTATCGTAATCTGGGGTTTTGACAAAAATCTCAAAGCTATTTGTTAAAACCTCATCTGGTTTAAACGCAAATTTATTTATGTACTCATCGTTAAAAACTGCAACAGATGAAATCCCATTAAGTCCAGAAATTTTTGGCATTTGGTTTTCATCAGTCGAACCAAGAAATTTAAATGGAGTTAACTCCTTAATGCTTTCTGCGCCTTTTAAATGAAGTTCGATAGCGCGAGCTATTGTGCTTTTTCCTGTACCATTCATCGCGTATTTTATGTTGAGTAAGTTTTCTTCGATAGTGATACTTCCGGTATCAATATTATTGCAATTCTGGATTTCAAGTTTCATCGTGAACCTGCTTTCTTTTGATGGAGAATATTTTTAAGACCTACTCTGAAAACATCATAATAGTGAATTGCTAGATTATTACATCCGCAAGCTGTGCAAATAATCCGTTGCACGTTGAGCATGGGATGATGCCGTAAAAACCGCCCGTTTGTCGTTCTTCAATGCCTTCAACCATGACTCGATATAGGCGGCATGATCTTCTCGCGGCTCTGGGGTGATTTCCAGATCAGCACAAAGAAACGCTGCGCCGATTTCAGCAACAAGTTCTTCCATAGCATAGCCGGAATCCCCAAACCGCTTTTGGTCAAAACTCCGGTCAAGGCGTGACGGGTGCCGAGTCCAGTGTGTGATTTCATGAGCGGCGGTTGCGTAGTAGCTTTCGGTATTTTTGAAAGCCTGTAGCTCCGGCATTTGAACAATGTCGTCTGCCATCCTGTAGAACGCCCTGTTGCCACCATGCTTAATGACGGCACCGGTGCTGGCAACAAACTTTTCGACGGCCTCGATGCGCTCAAGTGCCGTGGCATGTTTCGGTTCCGTTCTTGCGTAATAATGGGCGGGAAGGTTTTCAATCTGCTCAACATTGAAAACCGTGTAACCCTTCATAAACGGGATATGCTTTTCTACCTCTTCTCCCTTCTCGTCTGGAACGGTCTTGGTCATTCGATCAGCAAAAACCACAAGGGAACCATGTTCCCCCTTGCGGACATTGGCGCAAAGTTGCTTAGCCTGATTGAAGGTCATCCAGATTGGCGCAACATAGCCGTTTTCCATTGCTGCCGCCCAAAGCATCAGGACATTCACGCCCTGATAGCGTTCACCTGTAGATCGCAACGGTCGGGACACCGGACCCGCTTTATGTCCGGCTTGCCAAGGTTGGTGCCATGTCAAATTTCCCCGTTCAAGATCGGCAATGATCTTATTGGTCACGCGGGTATAAACATCCTGTTTCTCGTCCATCTGCGCCGCCTTTCCCGATAAGGGAAAATTGTACGCAAAGGACGTTTGGCGTCAAGAGGGCTGCGGCGTTCAACCCCTCCTACCCTATTCGCTGCCCTGCGGGTTAAACCCTTGCTGGCAAGCCTCCATTGAAAACGCGATAACGGCACGTTGACAACACGGCACCCCCTGACCGTCGTCTGCACCCCGCCTCTTCTTTTTCCTATTGCCCGCCCTGCTGCTTTGGCTTCTCGTATCCGGCTCCCGCTCGTGCCTGAGCGGAAGCCTGTCATCGTTCCCGTTCGCGCTCTTCGTCGTCGCGTGTCCGCCCTGCCCCTCCTTGCCGTCCGCGCTGCTGATCGGACTGCTCCCGTAGGGCTTCTCTTGCTGCCTTGCGCTGCTGGGTAGCGGTCTGCTCGGTGTTCGCGTTTTTCGTCTCTCTGGCTTCTTCGCGGGCGTCCCTTACGCTTTGCATCTTTTGCCAAAAATCACGGCGGCTGCCGCTGACTTCTTGCTCTTCCTGCTGCTTTTCTTGCTTTCTTTCTTCCTGCTTTTCTACCTTTTTTTCTTGTGTCTGCTGCTGCACCGGAGCCTTGCCCTGAATGTGATCCTGTGTTTCCTGCTGCGGTTCAGCCTGTGTCTTGGCTTCCTCTTGCTGCTCTTTCTTTTGCTCGGCTTGATATTTTTTAGCTTGCTCCTCTTGCCTCGCCTGCTCCTTTTGCGCCTGTTCTTTCAATCGGTTCTTTTCTTTGAAAAACCATTGGGCGTCGTTCTGGACGCTCACCATGTCGGCTTTGGAATAGAGTTTTGCCGCCTTCCTTTCCCGCCTTTGTTTTGCAAGCTCTTCCTGCCGATATTTTTCCTCTCGCTCGGCAAGCCGTTTGGCCTGTGCTTCTTGCTCGGCCTTCTCTATCGCGGCTTTGGCAAGGGCTTCTTCCCATTGCGCTTGCTCTCTGGCGGTCTTGATACCGTGGGCGCGGTCGTCCTGCATCTCCTTGGCTTCGGCAACGCTCGGCAAGGCTTCGCGGTCTATATCCGATAATCGTTCGCGTACTTGGGCGGCCTTGCTGCCTGTCAAACGGGCGGGGCTATAGGTTCCGCCTAATTCATCAACAATGACGTAATCGCGGCGGTCTCCTGCCGCTAAAAGATACCCTCGCTCGTCAAGGGCGGTGACAAAGGCTTTTCCGCTATCGGATTGCTCCCAGCATTCGCGGACTGCCGCCTTGACCTCCTGCGGCTTCTGGTCATGCCGGATGGCCTGTTGTTCTTCGTCGCGGGATAATTTGCTCTTTTGTTTTTGAGCCGACAATTCCCGCAACCCAAACTCTTTTTCGAGTTCTCGCGCAACGTCGGTGCATTTGTGTTTGTAATAGTGAAGGTCGGCGGCCTTCTCCTGCTCGTGGTCAATGCGGTTCCAGACGACATGAAGATGCTCTTGCCCTTCCAAGGTATGCGCCACAATAACGCGCTCATGCCCTGTAAGTTCTAACTTCTCTTCCAGACGGTTGACGCTTTCAAGAAACTGATCGCGGGTTAACTGCTCGTCTTTCCCTGCCCTGATCTGAACATGAAACAACGGCTTTTCGCATTGCGTATTTTCGGCACTATGCTGAAAGTCCGCAAGAATATCCTGAAGCCTGTCGCCCTGCTCATAGCCGTTGGCTTCCCATACCTCAATGCGCTCGTTTTTCTCCTTGTTCTTTTCAAAGCGCCCTTCGCTTAACAGGTAACTCCCAAGGCTGCTGCCGTTTGTCCTGATATTGCCTTTGACGATCACCGCTTCCTCGCCTCCCGAAGCAATTGAAGCGTTTCAAGATGCTCCTTCAAGGCTTGGCGAAGCTGCTCTTGATCGGGGGGAAGATTCAGGTTTGCCGCATGGGCGATTTGATTGATGTTGTTCCCGATGCGCCGCATTTCGGCTATGGCGCGTTCAAGGATCTGACTGTCAACGGGGGTACGTCGTTTCGTTCTTGGCGTTGCCCTGCCAAGACCGCAAGCGCGTAAATAGCCTCCTGCGCTTAACCCTGCCGCCGCCGCTTTTTCGTTGATCTCAACGTACTCTTCTGGCGTTACGGCAGCTCGTATGCTCTTGGTTCGTGTCCGGTTTTGGCTCTTGCTCATAGCCTCCCCTGATAGGTTTTTCTTCTCTTTTCTTGCTTTCTCTTGCGCCGTGGTCGGTAGACATTCAGGCGCACAATTCGGGGGGTACACGGGGGGATTTTCCCCCCTGTCAAGTCTTGGGCGTGGAACACGCCCACAACTTGCTACTCTTTCTGATTCGCCTAAAATATACTATATTAACCATATAAAATCAAACAAATACAATGCCTTAGCGAATCACTTTATTAACATAATAACGGGGGGTTCATGCATCCAAACGAAGAAATTAAACCGCAACACGCTCGCAAGTTGATCCTGTTTTTCAAGGTACTCTGGGGACTCATTACCCTTATCATCGCCCTCTTCCTGCTCGCCGATTTCAAGAACATTTTACATAGTGGGCTATTCGAGGCGGCTCCCCAGGTTTACCTCTCGTTCGTCTTCGGTTTTTGGGGACTGGTCGGGGCGGCTGGCCTTTTTTCCCTTCGCTTCGATACGCGACAATGGATGATCGCTCACCCCGCTTTTGGATGGGTTCGCAAAAGGTGGTTTCTCGGCTCTATCTCGCTTGGCCTTTTTGTCGGGCGTTTCGCGGTTGCGGCGGCGGCAATGGGTATCATCTATGTGGAGAGTGGATTTACCCGTTTCTTGATCTATGTGTTTGCGGCTCCCGTCTTACAGTTCTTCGTTGGACTCATTACGGCTGTTGTCCTGCTGGCCTTACTAAGTGCAGCCTTTATGCTCTTCATAACCTCAATAATTCATGAGGGCTACCAAAACCGAAATTGCCAGTCAAAAATTGAGGTGATCGCGACTGTGGCAAGGTAAATAATATGGATAGCAAGAAATCTTTCACCTGTAGCCGGTTACTATCCAACAAAAAGCAGGGTGAATAGCCTAAAAGAGCAGGTGATATTCCAAGGTTTCCATATCCTTCCCATGCAGCAAGTAAGTCGTGCTGCCCCGGTACATCAATGTCTGTTTTTTTCTGTTGCCGATTACCACCTCACCTTATGTTATGGCTGCTGGTGGCCATGGCTGAGCACGCAAGTGTTCAAAGATTGCTAAGCATTTTGAAAGAATTCCCTTGTACGGATATGCCGTCGGTAAATGGACACTGATCTTTGTTTTCAGCTCGATGATTCTGGCGCCTGTTTTCAAGAATTTCAAGCGTATGCTGTCAAAGGTCGCCGTGCCGAGACTGGTTCCCTTGAGCAAGTTGTCTCGGAAACTGTGCAGCAGAACATAAGCTGCCGAGTGCAAAAACAGCCGGAACTGGTTTGCAAGAAAACGGTGACAGGAGGTACGGTCGCTTTTCGTGTAGGTCTTGTGATCCTTTATGTACAACTCATCATTTCCTCGAGCACAGTAGATATCCTCGTAGAGCGCTTTGGCCTTAGCTTTATGCATATCGGTGCTGATAAAACGGACATTCAACTTTCCAATGTCGGTCATCTCGACTTTGGCGACAACGGTGCGAGGCTTGCTCCAGCTCTGTGCCTGGTACATGAAAGCGTGATAGCGCTTGAAGCCTGCTGGTTGCTGCTGTACGTGTTTAATCAGGATTTCGACATGTTTGAGCAAAACGTTATTGCCGGTCAGACCGGTCACACTATAGCAATCCGTTTGCTGGTCAAGGTAGGTAAAGACTTCCGGAACTGAATAATGGCTGTCACCACGGTAGACAATTACAGTGTCTGGCCACTGTTGGCGGAT
>Ga0208875_1000714_pt1 | contig 9589 bp, 12 predicted proteins | sample CryBogCBH25Aug08_FD_184612 | JGI IMG/M metagenome (GOLD analysis project Ga0208875, IMG submission 184612) | Freshwater microbial communities from Crystal Bog, Wisconsin, USA - CBH25Aug08 (SPAdes) (version 2) | ecosystem: Environmental > Aquatic > Freshwater > Lake | place: Crystal Bog...
TTATTTAGATGATGGCTCATTCGAGGACATGAAAGTAACCGTAGGGGCTAAGGTTTACTTTGGTCACTTGGCAAAAGAGTATGGTAACGAATACTTAAAATTCATGGAGTATAAAGAAGATGGTGAACGGTACTTGCTCATGTCGTGGCAGGACGTTTGCTTTGAAGAACTCCCATCTACTTAAAGGAATTACCATGTTTTTTGAAACTGACAATGTTCGTTTTCGTGCCGCACAAATGGCTATTGACACCGTTGGTCACGAAGATGGCGAATGGGTTGAACTGGCTGACTTGATCGTGGCGTTTGTGAATGAAGAAATTGAATGGTTAGAGGAAGACGAAGATGCCGCTGAAGAAATCAACGAGTGATAAAGCATTTAAAGAAAACATCAAAACTGAAGTAAAGGCCGGAAAGCCTGTTAAACAGGCCGTGGCAATTGCGTACAGCGAGAAACGTGAAGCAGAAAAAAAGAAAGGTAAGAAGTAATGTTTAATTTTTCACACAGCGAAGCTGAAATTCGTGACATTATTCAAGCCCTTGAAGCTCGAATTTTTAGCCTTCAGAAACATTTGCAGTCATTGTTGGCAGAAGCTAACAGCCAAGCTATTGCGATGACTAAGCCAAAAGTTGAAGAAGCGCAAAAAGACGACAGCGCTGCTTCTTGATAGATTGGGAACTGTTAAGCCAGCATTTGAGGATGGTGACGTATAGCATTTTCTGGCTTTCTGCTATACCATGTTGAAACCCAAATCAAAGTTCCCTTCTTATTTATGCAAATAATTGAACGTTCAGTCGATGAGTTGATTCCTTACATTAACAACTCACGTAAGCACTCTGATGAGCAAGTCGCCCAAATAGCGGCAAGTATTAAAGAGTTTGGCTGGACTAACCCTATCCTAGTAGATGGGGATAAAGGCATCATTGCTGGTCATGGCCGTTTAATGGCTGCTCGTAAGCTGAAAATGGATAAAGTGCCGACCATTGAGCTTGCACATTTAACTGATACGCAGCGTAAAGCACTCATCATTGCCGACAATAAGCTGGCGCTAAATGCCGATTGGGACAATGAACTGCTGACCATTGAGTTGAACGAATTGTTGGCTGATGGGTTTGCTTTGGAAGTGCTTGGGTTTAACGCTGATGAACTTCAAGACTTATTAAATCCTGTAATTGAAAAAGAAGAATTTACAGATCCTGATGATGTCCCAGACATTCCTATAGAGCCAAAAAGCAAAGAAGGTGACGTTTATCAGCTTGGCCCTCATCGAGTAATGTGTGGTTCATCTTTAGATATCAATTCATGGGACAAACTCATGAATGGCGAAAAAGCAGACATTTGTTGGACTGATCCTCCTTACAACGTAGCTTATGAATCTAAGCTGGCCGGAAAGATTCAAAACGACAACATGGCAAATGATGAATTTAAACAATTTTTGCTTGATGCCTACATTTCCATGTTTGCTGTAATGAAAAGTGGCGCTCCGATTTATGTTGCTCATGCCGATACAGAAGGATTAAACTTTAGATCAGCTTTCATTCAAGCTGGCTTTAAATTGTCAGGCTGTTTAATTTGGCGCAAGAATTCTTTGGTGTTAGGTCGGTCAGACTATCAATGGATGCATGAGCCTATTTTGTATGGGTGGAAGCCTGGAAGCAAACATCGTTGGTATGGCGGCCGAAAGTTAACCACTGTCATTGATCACGGAGAAGGTGGGCCAATCCAAAAGTCTGAAGATGGTCGCTGGATGATTAAAGTTGGTGACTCTGTTTTATTTGTCTCTGGTGAGGCTACTTTGGAAGAAAGCCCATCATCCATACTTTTTCATGAAAAGCCTAAACGTTCAGGCGAACATCCAACAATGAAGCCTGTGGGATTAATTGAAAAGATGCTTAAATCGTCAGCAAGAGCAGGTGATATTGTTATTGATGCTTTTGGTGGCTCAGGAAGCACATTAATAGCTGCTGATCGTTTGGGAATGTCTGCAAGATTAATGGAATTAGACCCAAAATTTGTCGATGTAATTGTCAAACGATGGGAAGATTTCACAGGTAGAAAAGCCGTTCTTTTGACACAAACTGAAGAAGTTGCGTAAAATTTAAGCAAATTCCCCTTTATAAAATGAACCATACTCATGAGCCAACCGATCAATTGAGAAAACTCGTTGAATCAAGCAGCGGGTTAGGGCTGCCGCATGAGCAGATTGCTATTCTTGTTGGTATTGACGATAAGACATTGCGTAAGCATTACCGCCAAGAATTAGATATTGGCAAAGCTAAAGCTAACAGCCAAATTGCTAAGACGCTTTATCAGAAAGCAACGGCTGGAGATACCACTAGTTTGATTTGGTGGACTAAAGCCCAAATGCGCTGGTCTGAGACTGTTAAGAATGAAGTCACGGGCGCTGATGGTGAACCATTGCAGGGCATCCAAGTTACTTTTGTGAAGCCGAATGACGCCACAAGTCCAGAACGCTGAGTTTCCTGTAAAGCTGGCTTTCTTGTTTGAGCCATGCCGATACAAGGTGGCTTACGGTGGCCGAGGCGGTGCAAAATCCTGGGGGATTGCTAGGGCTTTGTTAATCCTGGCTGCTAAGAGCCAATTACGCATCCTTTGCGCTCGGGAATTCCAAACGTCAATTAAAGACTCGGTTCATAAGCTGCTTAGTGACCAGATAGAGGCGCTAGGGCTGCTTGGTTTCTATGAGATAACCCAAACTGCCATTCGTGGCAAAAACGGCTCAGAATTCGCTTTTGTCGGCCTCAAGAACAACGTGGCTAACGTTAAGTCGTTTGAGGGTGTTGACATTTGCTGGGTGGAAGAAGCTCAAACTGTGAGCCGATTAAGCTGGAATACTCTGATTCCTACCATTCGTAAGGAAAAGTCAGAAATCTGGATTAGCTTTAACCCAGAGTTGGAGTCGGACGAGACTTACCAGCGGTTTGTGCTTAACCCGCCAGCTAACAGCAAAGTCGTAAAGATTAACTGGTCGGATAACCCGTGGTTTCCTGAGACGCTGAAGCTGGAGAAGGATGCGCTCAAGGCTCGAGATATTGAGGCATATAACACCGTATGGGAAGGTTTATGTCGTCAGACTGTGGACGGGGCTATTTTTGCCCGTGAGATGCAATTGGCTGACTTAGAGGAGCGCATTACCCGTGTTGCCTATGACCCCACAAAACCCGTTCACGCCGTATTTGACCTTGGCTGGTCGGATGCAACGGCTATTTGGTTTGTCCAATTCATTGGCATGGAAACACGCCTTATTAGATATATCGAGGACTCCCAAAAGACAATATCGGACTACCTCGCCAAGATGCAGACGTTCGGTTATGTTTACGATACGCTCTGGCTGCCCCACGATGCCGAGAACAAAACCCTTGCAGCCAATGGCAGATCAATCGAGCAGATTGTTAAAGCAAGCGGTTATAAAACAAAGATTATCCCAAAGACTCCGATAGTTGACAGCATTAACGCAGCCCGTACACTATTCAGAAATTGCTGGTTTGATAGGGAAAATTGCTACGATGGGCTACAATGCTTACGGCATTACCGCTACGAAGTTGACCCAGACACCAAAGCATTTAGTAAAACGCCTGTTCACGATCAATACAGCCACGGGGCTGATGCGTTTCGGATGCTTGGTTTGATGGTAAATGAGCCTCGGCAGCGCAAACCAGTTAGAACGCAGCCACAAGGCTACGGTCAACCTTTAGGATGGATGAACTAATGGCACAAGATATTCCTTACGGCGGTCAAGAACCCGAAATCATTACTGAGGCTAAACAGTTCCTCAAATGGTGCAATGACGCTGACACCATGAACCGCCAAGAAGCCTTGGAAGATTTAAAGTTTGTGTCCGGCGGCGACCAATGGCCTGTTGACCTACAAAACTCCCGCAATCTTGAATCCCGCCCTGTTCTTACCATCAATAAACTGGATGGTTTTTGCCGCCAAGTTACTAATCAGCAACGTCAACAGCGCCCGCGGGCTAAAGTTCACGCTTGCAACTCTGAAGCAGACTTTAAGACCGCCCAAGTTGTAGAGGGCATCATTCGTCACATTGAGACGCAATCCAATGCTGACAATGCTTACGACACCGCTTTTGACCACGCTGTGCGTATGGGATGGGGTTTCTGGCGTCTGATTACCAAATACTGCAAAGATGATAGCTTTGACCAAGAAATCTACATCGATGCTATCCCTAACCCGTTCACGGTCTACTTTGACCCTAACTCTGAGCGCATTGACGGGTCTGACGCTGAAAAAGTGCTGATTACCAGCATGATGAGCAAGGAAAAGTTCAGGGATATGTACCCTGACTTGGACGATGGCTCTAGCTTTACGCAGCGTGGCACAGGCGATACGCAGTCAGAATGGATTACAAAAGAGGATATTCGCATTGCCGAGTATTTCTACGTTGAGCGCAAGCCAGCGACTTTATATCTGTTGAGCGATGGCTCTAGCCGCTTTGATGATGGCGACAAGTTCTTTGAGCGCATCGAGGCTATGGGCTTGGAAGTGGTGAAAGAGCGTCAAACCATTAAGCGTCAGATCAAGTGGATTAAGCTGACCGCTTACGACATTATTGAAGAACGTGAAATTCCAGGCGAATACATCCCTGTTGTGCCTGTTTATGGTCGTCACGTTGTTATCGGTGACAAGCGCAAGAAGTTCGGCATGGTTCGCCACGCTAAAGACGCACAGCGTATGTATAACTTCTGGCAGACTACCCTGACAGAGTCTGTTGCGCTGGCTCCAAAGGCCAAATGGTTGCTTGCTGAAGGCCAAGATGAAGGTCACGAAGGCGAATGGGCAGCGGCTAACATTAAGTCGTTCCCGCTGTTGCGCTACAAACAGACCGACATTGACGGTAATCCTGCACCTCCTCCACAGCGTCTGCAACCTGAGCCGCCTCCAACTGGAGTAATGACCGCATTGGGCGCTATCAATCAGGATATTACGACCCTGATGGGCATCTTTGACCCTTCACAGCAACTTCCAGGCAATATGTCCGGCAAAGCTCTGAATGGTCAGCAGCAACAGGTCGATCTGACTAACTTTGACTTTTACGACAACCTTACAAAGTCAATTGCTCACACCGCCAAGATTATTTTGGGGATGATTCCTTACGTTTACGATACACACCGTGTGATGCGTATCATTGGGGATGATGGCAAGCCCGATCTGGTTTCTATTAACCAGCCCACAAGTGACGCTGCTGGCGTTTACCGTGTTCTGCACGATATGACCGTTGGGCAATATGACGTGGTAATGGATACTGGCCCAGGCTATAACTCCAAACGTCAAGAAGCCGTGGATGCAATGCTGCCGCTGTTGGGTGGCAATCCTCAATTGTTCAATACTATTGGCGACTTGGTATTCCGAAACATGGACTTCCCTGGCGCAGACACAATTGCTGACCGCCTATCTGCATCTAATCCAATGGCGCAGATTAACGAAAAGTCAGACGTGCCGCCGCAAGTGCAAATGCAGCTTAAAGCGTCTCAAGCGCAGATTCAGCAACTTACACAGCAACTGCAACAAATGCAGATGATGATTAAACAGCGTCAAGATATTGAGCAAGTCAAACAAGATGCTGAAACCAAACGTGTGCTGATTAAAGAAACCAACAAAGCGCACGATATTGAGTTGCGTGACCAAGAGAAACACCGTGACGTGTTGCTTAAAACACATACACAGGCGCACGATACTGTTATCAAGACGCAAACACAAATGGAAATTGAGCAGTTAAAAGCTCAATTGGCTTTATATCTAGCGCATTTAGACCGACAAGCAGAACATGAAGCGTCTGTTAATGCGTTAGACCGAGCAATTTAGTGGTATAACCACAAAACCTTACCAGTTAGGTTAACTGGGTAAATTTCTTAGGGAAACCTATGTCAGAAGAAAAGCAAGCGGGTAATGTTATTACCAGCGAGAACGCAGCCGAGTTTTATAGCCAGAAAATGGGTTTAGCTGACCAAGCGCCAACCGAGGCTGAAGTTGAGAATCCTCCTTCAGAGCCGGAACAGGTAGCAGAGCAGAGTGAACCAGAGGCTAAAGACGAAGCGAAACCAGTAGAGGAGCGCAAGCAGAATCCTAAACTTGAGAAGCGGTTTTCTGAGATTACTAAGCAGCGTGAGCAAGCCCGTCAAGAAGCGGCGCAAGCAAAGGCTGAAAAGGAAGCTCTGGAGGCCGAATTAAGGGCTTTAAAGCAACAAGCGCAGCCAGCACCACAGCCAGCCGCACCTGTTGACGCAAAGCCTCAGCCGAGCCAGTTTCGTGATGCTTTTGAATATGCAGAAGCATTAGCAGAATGGTCGTCTGAGCAAGCATTGATTAAAAGAGATCGGGAAGAAGCAGATCGCAGGGCCGACCAAGAGCGCCAAAAAGTCATATCGACTTGGGCAAACAAGGTGGCAGCAGCGAAAAGCGAGATTCCAGATTTTGACGATATGGTGGCATCTAGTGATGTGGTCGTTCCTGACCATATTCGTGACGCCATGCTAGAAAGTGACGTTGGCCCTCGAATTCTTTATGCCTTGGCAGAAGATGCAGATTTGGCTAAGAAGCTAACTTCCATGTCGGTCGCTGCCTCCTTACGAGAGATTGGGAAACTTGAGGCGAAGTTTGAGAAGCAACCTGAGACTAAGCCAAGCAATACTGTTGGTCAATCAAAAGCACCCCCGCCAATCAACCCGATTAAAGCTGGCACTAGCACCGAAGTGAAAGTAACCTCTGATGGCAAATTTCATGGAACTTATGCAGAGTGGAAAGCAAGTCGTAAGGCTGGCAAGATTCGTTAATTTTTTATCTTTTTAAAGGAATATCAAAATGGCAAATAATTTGCTCACGATTTCCAAGATCACCAACGAAGCGTTGATGGTTTTGGAGAATGAATTGACTTTCACCTCGGAAGTCGACCGTAACTATGACGATCAATTCGCTGTCATTGGTGGGAAAATCGGTAATACAGTGAATGTGAGAAAACCAGGTAGGTTCGTCGGGACTACTGGCCCTGCCCTGAACGTTGAAGATTTCAACGAAACCAGCGTGCCTGTCACTCTGTCCACACAGTTCCACGTCGACACGCAGTTCACCACGCAAGATTTGGCTCTGTCTTTGGATATGTTCTCTGACCGTGTGTTGAAACCCGCCGTGGCTGCGATTGCCAATAAGATTGACCGTGACGGTTTGCAAACTGCCGCTCTCAATACTTACAACATCGTTGGTACTGCTGGTACGCCTCCCACAGGTCTGATTACATACCTGACTGGCGCTGCTTACCTCGACAGCGAAGGCGCACCCCGTGATGGTCGTCGTTCGATGATTGTTGAGCCTTTCACCTCTGCAACTATCGTTGATAGTTTGAAGGGTCTGTTTGTGCCTCAAGAAGCCATTGGCGAGCAATATCGTAAAGGCCTTATGGGGCGGGACAGCGGCGGGATGAATTGGAAACTTGACCAAAACGTTGTGTCGCAAACTTTCGGTTCTTGGTCTGCTAACACCATCGCTATCACTTTGGCCTCTACTAGCTCTGCTGGTGTGTTGACTTCTGGTTGGGCTTCTAGCTCCAACGTGACTTTGACAGCTTCTTCCGCTTCTACGCTGAATGCTGGTGACGTGTTCACTATCCCTGGCGTTTACGCTGTTAATCCCCAAAACCGTCAATCGTATGGCAAGCTGCGTAACTTTGTTGTTAACAGCACCACGACTGTCGGCACTGGTGGCACTACCGTGAACATCAGCCCCGCTATCATCGTTTCGGGCCAGTTCCAAAACGTGAGCGTGACTAGCTACAACAGCCCCAACATTACGGCCTTCAACAATACTGGCGTGACTTCACCCCAGAACATCATGATGCACCGTAATGCTTACACCTTGGCTGTGGCTGACTTGGAATTGCCTGATGGCGTCCATTTCGCTGGTCGTGCTTCCGATAAGGAAGTTGGCTTGTCCATGCGTGTCGTGCGTCAATACACGATCAACAACGACAGCATCCCAACTCGTTTGGACGTGCTGTATGGCTGGGCGCCCCTGTACCCCGAACTCGCTTGCCGTGTCGCAGCTTAATTAAGAAAGGATATTCAAAATGGCTAATCCAGGACCATCAACCACAGTATCGGCTCACCCACAGAATGTGTTGACTAACCAAGCCTTGCGTTTGGTTGCAACTCTGACTAACGTGAGTGCTAACGCTACTGCTAACTACGCTGTTCCCGTCATCAATACTGGCGTGTTCTTGCCCCAATCCCTGATTGTTACCAACATGAACGCCAATGGCGCTGCTGTCGGTACTACAACTGGTTTGGCTGTGGGTGTCTCGACCACCTCTGGCGGCTCTAGCTTGTACGGTTCTGTCACTATCGCTAACTTGACAACTGTCAACGGCGTGTCTGTGACTTCACCTTCCGCACAAACTACTGCTCTGACCACACAAACGCTGTATGTCAACGTTACTGGCCTGACCACTCCCGTGGCTGGCGCAACCTTTGACGTCTACGTTTACTGCTACGATTTCAGCACTCCCTTGCTGTAATCTGAAGTGAAGTAAGGAAAGGCCATCCCTAAAAAAGATGGCTTTTTCTGCTTTTAAAGCTACAATCACATAACCTTTTTTAAAGGAATATCATGTCATCTACGACCGTTACCCGTGGCAATTCCCACGAAACCTTTTATATCGGCCCTAGCATTACCCCTGCTGCTGTTGCTGCCAACACTACCGCTGTTCAAACTTTTGCTTTGCCTGGCTTGTTGACTACCGACATCATCGTTGCCCAAGGCTATATCGCTAATCAAACAACTGGCATTTTTATTGCTGAGTGCGATTGTTTGACCAACAACGTTTTGACCATTCAGTTTGGTAATGTGACAGCTTCTTCAGCTACGCCCGCCGCTGGTATTTACGAATTCCAGATCGTTCGTGCTGAAAACTATCCTTTGCCTATTAACGCTGTCTAATCATGGCAAATACGTCTGCTTTCAGACTTGGTGGGCAAACCCTCGGCTTGTCCGTTGGTACTGCCGCTCACTCTGCTGTTGCGCTGACCTCGAATACGCCTGATTTGATTAACTTTGTTTCGTGCCTTAACTTGGGTTCTGGAACTGTTGCTATCAAATTCAGCACTATTTCGAGCGATGTGGCAAAATTGCCAACAGACGGGACATTTGGGGATTTTGTGTTACCGCCAGCCATGCAAACACCGATCTTGATCGCTGTTCCGGCTGTTAATATGCAATATCCTGTTTATGTGACCGCAATTGCTACTACTAGCTCTAACTTGGTCTACGTTACTCCAACGGTTGACCAATCGTAAGGAAAAAAATGGCTGGCCCTAATAAAACCGTAGACCAGAACATACTGCCCGTACAGGCGTTGTTCAATTTGGATAACACATTCAATACGTTTATCGGTCAGGGTCAGCCGTTCTATGCCTCAATCAGCCCTATTCAATCAGGGCTAACAATCACGAATTCGACCATTGATAGCTCAATTATCGGTGGTTCTGTCCCCGCTGCGGCTACTTTTACCTCGATGGCAACGACCACGGGAACTGTGGCTACAACTCCAGCGAATCCCACAGATAT
>Ga0208875_1000717_pt1 | contig 9552 bp, 13 predicted proteins | sample CryBogCBH25Aug08_FD_184612 | JGI IMG/M metagenome (GOLD analysis project Ga0208875, IMG submission 184612) | Freshwater microbial communities from Crystal Bog, Wisconsin, USA - CBH25Aug08 (SPAdes) (version 2) | ecosystem: Environmental > Aquatic > Freshwater > Lake | place: Crystal Bog...
GGGAGATTTGACCGGAAACCGGAGAATCCTTGCGGTGCATGTGTCGGCCATCGATTGGGAGCTTTACAACTCAGTGGATAAGGTTGATTTGATGGTCGAGCTGTACAAGGAATGGAAGCGCGTTGGTGACGGCTGGATGCTCTCCGGAGAGGACATTGCCATGCTTAACGGAGCGACTGACCGGTATCGGGAAATATGCCCTGAAGAGGAATTGCTTGTAAAGTATTTCGATCCACCTGAAACGTCGCTTCCTGATTCGTTTATGAGCAATACGGAGATCTTTAATGAGCTGTCAGGGAAGCTGAACGGAAGTTCAATACGGCTCAGCCAAAGGAAGCTTGGGCAGGTGCTCAAGAAGTTCGGTTATGTGTACAAATCAGTAAGAGGGGCGTCAATGCCGAGATACGCCTACAATATCCAGAGGATGATTAATCCTGAAGCAAGCCCAACAGGGCAAGAACATTACAGAGAAACCGGGCACTTGCCTTTTTAAAAAAAATCGGAGATCAGATGAGTATTACAGCAGAGAGAAAGCCGGGCGAAGGAGATCAAGACTGGATGGTACGGACATATCCCACCGGCTGGAGGAAACTCTCCTCAGCCTATTCGCGCGTAAGTCCTATTGAGAGGTATACCCCTGAAGAGGAAGATGAAGAGGCTGAAGGAAGGACAGAGTACGCTGAATTCAAAATGCTCGGGAAAGTGAGGCATTGTCAAAGAAAAAGACAGAAATAGTGAGATGTATACCACTACAAGAAAGGGAGATACTACAGAAACAACTACAGCCAACCCTTTACAGTATAACTATATATCTCTCTTGTAGTAGGATAGTAATATAAATAGAGAAAAAAGAGTCTCAAATAAAAACTACACACATGATCACACACACACATCATTATGAAAAAAGAAAAGTTTCAAAAAAGGGCCTACAAGGCACTACAAGGCACTACAAGGCACTACAATTGAAATGAAATGCAACAAGAATTCAAGCTCATAACAGGAACAAAGCCTCTCGAATTGCGCCAATATCAGCAGGAGATGGTAAACCAATTGCGGGCAGCGTTCGCGTCAGGGAAAAAACGAATAGTGATGCAGCTCCCTACAGGCGGAGGAAAGACCGCGGTGTTCACCGATATCACGCGCCGAGTGGTAGAGAGGGGCGGAAAGGTGATGATTGTGACTGACCGGAAAGAGCTGCATCAACAGGGTGGCAATGCACTGGCCAGACTTGGCGTAGGGTACCGAGAGCTTAGCGCAAAGACAACCCGCCTCGATGAGTCTCCGGTTACCATGGCGATGGTGGAAACACTTAAACGGCGCCTTGTAAAGCCTGATTATGCAGCTTTTGTAAAGCGCTTCAAACTGATCATCATCGATGAATGCCATAAACAGACGTTCAATCGGCTGTTTGAGGCGCTTGACGAAGAGCAGCTGGTCATAGGCGCAACTGCCACACCGATCAGGACAGGAAAAATGAGGGCGCTCAAGGCTGATTATGACGGGATAATCAACGGCCCTGAAATTATCGATCTGGTAGAACAAGGGTTTCTCTGTCCTGAAAAAGCCTATGGCGTAAGTGTTGATCTGTCAGACGTGAGAATAACGGCCGGAGAGTACAACGAGGGCGATATGGGCAAGGTCTACGGAAAACGCAAGTTGTTTGATGGCGTGATCGAGAACTGGAAAGAATTCGCTCTGGGCAAAAAAAGCCTGGTGTTTTGTGCGACGGTCGAAAACTCCATAAACCTTGCGAAAGGATTTCTCGAAGCTGGATACCGCGCTGCCCATCTCGATGCTGAAACTCCAGAGAAAGAGAGAAACGCAATCCTGAGAGATTTCGCCAACGGGACGTATGAGGTGCTCTGCAATTGCGGGATCCTCAACACGGGGTACGATTGCGCATCAATCGAGTGCATCATCCTTTACAGAGCAACGATGTCGCTGCCGCTCTATTTGCAGATGTGCGGGCGCGGAAGCCGGACGTTCCCTGGAAAGGAATTTTTCATCATCCTCGATTTCGGCCAGAATGTCCAGCGCCATGGGTTTTGGAGAAATCCCCGTAAATGGTCACTCGATATAAAGACCAAAAAGAAAAGCAAGAAAGTAGGGGAGATGGTTATGTCGGTTTGCCCGTCATGCAAAGCGCTTCTCCCCGCGAGAGCAAGAAAGTGCCAGTTCTGCGGTTGGGAAAAGGAAATGGAGGCAGATGAGAAGATGATCATCAAGCTTAAGGAGATGACCCCGTCGGAAGTGATGCGTTTTTCTGAAACAGCAAGCGTAGAGGAGCTGGAAGCTATCAGGCGAGCCCGTGAGTGGAAGATCGGGTTCGTATTGCATCGTTTTAAGTCAATGAAAGACTTTGTCGACTACGAGCATCTGAAGGGCTATAAAAAGGGTTGGGCGATGACGAACGGGAACCGGTATCTGGGGATTGAATCAAGTTGGGATAAGTGGTACGGTCGAAAAGGAAAGGAGGCGAAAGAAGCTGGGTATGAATCGGCAAGAGAGCCGTTTGGTGATGATGATGCAGTGCCTGGGGTTGTCCATGGTTTTCAACAATAAACGTCTTTTAGTGATGGATAAGAACGAAGGACGTATACATCAAGACTGTTACGTGTGGTTCCATAACAGTTTCCCAGAGCTCCGAGGGCTGTTGTGCTATAATCTTAACAACAGCCGGAACGGGATTGATGGGGCGAGAAACCGATCAAAAGGTGTGCAGGCTGGGAGGGCTGATTTTACATTTTACTATCACGGAGAGGCCGTGATGATTGAGCTTAAGGATGGTGATGGGAGGCAGAGCAAAGAACAGAAGATGTGGCAAAAGACGATCGAGAAGCAAGGGTTCCAGTATTCCTTATGCAGGACTCTTGAAGAGTTTAAAGAAGTTGTTCTCGGAATAATCAAAAACTAAAAACAACCATGGCAAAAGGCGTGAACAAGGTAATTCTCTTGGGCAGACTTGGCGGGGATCCGGAAAGTAGGCAGGCAGGAACAACAACAGTGGCTAACTTTACAATCGCCACGTCAGATAAGTACAAGGATAAGCAAGACCAGTGGCAGGAAAAAACGGAATGGCATCGAGTGGTCGCATGGGGAAAGCTGGCTGATATCTGCGCTCAGTACCTGCGCAAAGGGTCACAGGTATACGTTGAGGGGAAGCTGCAGACTCGCTCATGGCTGAAAGACGATGTCAAGCAGTACACAACAGAGGTCGTTATCAGCGAAATGCAGATGCTTGATGGAAAGCCTAATGGAGGGCAGGAAGATCGCCAGTATGCTCCGCCAGTGGCTCAGGGGTCGCAGTGTGAGAAAGATGATCTTCCTTTCTGATGAGCAATAAACAGAAACAAGGCTCTGACTGCGAAAATAGAGCGCAGCCGGGCACTTTCACCATTTCATAACCGATCCACATTCAGATCTCGACTATGACCGCACTACACAGGCCCTCGGCAAAGACGGCGACGAAAAAGAAAAGGCGTGATCGGTTATCAAACGCCAAACCAGAGGCAGAACCTGCTGAAGTCGTAAAGATTGATGGTGAAAACGTCATCGTCCAAAAAGTAAACCATCCGTCGTACAAAGAAAAAGGTAAAAAGGTAAAGTGGGTGGCTGATTGGGCGGGATGCGACAAGATCAAGGGGTTTGGCATCGAGGGAGACACGCGGGACGAGGTTGTGTGTAAAGTGTCCGTAGTGATCCAGCGGAAGAAAGAATTCAGAGATCTGTGTGAGGATATCTGGACAAAGAGATACGGAAAATAACGCCCTTCCTTGACCGGAGGGGGATTTTGTACAGTAAGGTATGGCAAAAAAGAAGTACACAGATGAGTTTCCGGCGTTAGCTGAGATGCATGCCCGAGAAGGTATGATCGAGTCTGATATCGCCAAAAAACTTGGGGTATCAATCACAACTTTTGAGCAATACAAAAAGCAGTATCCGGAGTTTCTGGCAGCCTTAAAAAGAGGTAAAGCGCCTATTGATTTCGAGGTTGAGAGTGCGCTGCTTAAAAGGGCTTTGGGGTATACCTACACGGAGACAAAACGAGAAATAGAGAATCTTGATAACGGTGTGGTACTGGTTAAATCGACAACTGAAACAATTAAGGAAGTAGTGCCTGATGTGACCGCCCAAATATTTTGGTTAAAGAACCGTAACCCTCAAAGATGGCGTGACGTAAAGGGTGTTGAGATGACTGGTAAGGATGGTAAAGACCTCTACGCAGGCGTTATAGTATTGCCTGCCAAAGACCCAAAGCCATGTTAAAGTTCACACCACAGGAAGGACCACAAGAACGCTTTGTTTCATGCAGCGCTGATATCGCCTTTTACGGTGGAGCAGCTGGAGGAGGCAAGTCTTATGCTTTGCTTTTGGATGCATCGAGGGATGTGAGTAACCCGAAGTATGGCGCAGTTATTTTTCGTCGCACAACAAAGCAGGTTACCAGTGAGGGCGGCTTATGGGATACAGCAAGTACTGTATACTCTCTTGTAGGAGCCAAGCCGAACCAGTCAGCACTTACTTTTACGTTTCCACCTGGAGGCCGTGTTGGGTTTGCTCACATGGAGTACGAAAAAAACCGATTCGACTGGCAGGGTTCACAGATCGTATACCTCGGATTCGATGAGCTTACCCATTTCACTTGGGCGCAGTTCAGTTACATGCTGTCACGTAACCGGTCAACGTCCGGGGTAGATACAAAGATCCGGGCAACACTTAACCCCGACCCTGACCATTTCGCACGTAAATGGGTCGATTGGTATCTGGACAGTGATGGATATGCAGTACCTGATCGCTCTGGCGTTATCCGGTGGCTTATTGTTGTCGATGATGCAGCAGTCTTTGCGGACACAAAACAAGAGTTGATTGATGAGTACCCAAACAGTCTGCCGTTGAGTTTTACTTTTATCGCTTCATCGATTGAAGACAATCTGATTCTGCTTAACCTCGACCCGAAGTACCTTGCAAACCTTGATGCGCTACCAAGGGTAGAGCGGGAAAGGCTGAAGAAGGGAAACTGGAACATCAGGCCGTCGGCTGGTAGTTATTTCAAACGGTCAGAATTTGAGATTGTAGATGTGCTTCCGACAGGGAAAATAACGAAAACCGTCAGGGCGTGGGATCTGGCCGGAACTGAAAAGAGAAAAGAAGCTGATGATCCAGACTGGACAGCAGGCGTAAAAATGTCAGTGATCGATAAAGTTTACTATGTTGAGCATGTCGAGCGGTTCAGGGTTGATGCCTCAAAGGTCATGAGCGGCATCAAAAATATCGCTTCATCGGACGGGTTCGGTATTCCCGTTCTTGTGCCACAAGACCCTGGACAGGCAGGGAAGACGCAGGTTAGGGCGTATGTGCAGGATTTCGCAGGATACACGATTAAAACTAATCCGGTATCAGGCAGTAAGACCGTAAGAGCAACACCTTTTTCATCTCAAGTCCAAGGTGGAAATGTGAAGCTACTGAGAGGCCCGTGGAATGATGCTTATCTTTCTGAACTTGAAAGTTTTGATGGGTCCGGTGCTGGGCACGATGACCAGGTCGATGCTTCGTCAGACGCATTTAACGAACTGGCGTTGGGTATAAACTCCACCGGTATGCTTGAGTATTACCGGCAAGAAGCGGAAAAACTGAGAGAAGAGCGCAAAGCGGGGTAGGCAATGAGATTTGACACACTTAAACTTTAAATCATGCCAGAAGGAATAAAAACACCGATCAGTGAGGCGATGTTGCAAACAGCTATCCGGGGCGGTCAGTTTGTGAATACTGGGAATAACAACGTCGAACCAGCACCTCAAGCAGTGCCAGTAGAACAGGGAAGCGCATGGATGGCTCCAATGCAACCTTTACAGGTCTCAACCCCCGCAGACGTGAAAGGCAGGGCGTTTGATTACCCTGTAGGCTATAACGTCAACATCAAGCCACGCGCGTATGAGCCAGTGACGTTTGATCAGCTCCGCGCTCTTGCTGACAATCTCGATATCCTCCGGCTTGTGATTGAGACAAGAAAGGATTTGGTGTGTGCGCTTGAAATCGAGATCGTACCAAAAAAAGACGGCATTGAACCTGATGCGAGATGCAAGGAAGTTCAAGATTTTCTTGAACTTCCCGACAAAGAGCATACTTGGGCTGAATGGTTGAGAATGTTGCTGGAAGATTTACTTGTCATTGATGCTCCAGCGATATATCCGTTACTCACAAAAGGTGGCAAGTTGTATACTCTTGAGCCGATTGATGGGGCGACGATATCCCGTAAGATTGACCTTTCAGGACGCACGCCGATACCACCGCAGCCCGCATACCAGCAAATCCTTAAAGGGGTCCCTGCCGGCAATTTTACACGTGATGAGTTGATTTACAAGCCGAGAAACAAACGCACCAACAAGCTGTATGGATTTTCTCCGGTCGAGCAGATCATGATGACGGTAAACATCGCATTGCGCCGACAGCTCTCACAGTTGCAGTTTTATACAGAGGGAAGCGTCCCCGATATGATGCTTGCCTGCCCTACAGACTGGACTCCGGATCAGGTACGGATGATGCAGGGCTATTGGGATGAGGTGATGGGAGGCAACACGGGCGAGCGCAGAAAAGCAAAGTTTGTGCCGGGCGGCATGACTCCTATTAACACAAAAGAGGGGCTGCTTAAAGATGAGTTTGATGAATGGATTGCTCGTATTGTCTGCTATGCTTTCAGCGTCCCGAACATGGCGTTTATCAAGCAAATGAACAGGGCAACCGCGGGAACGGCGGTTGATCAAGCTGTGTCAGAGGGTTTATTGCCTATATTGCAGTGGGTTAAATCTTTGGTAGATTACATCATTATCAAATATTTCGGATATACGGATGTGGTAATGATATTTACTGACAGCAAAGATCCTGATCTCGCACAAGAGGCCGCGATCAAGCTTCAGAACTCTCAATCAGATCAGATTGATATCAACACGGGCGTTTTGGATGTGAATGAGGTCAGAATTAAAAGAGGTCTTAACCCCCTGACTCCGCAGCAGCTTGAAGAGCGCAAACCAGCGCCACCGCCACAACTTGCAGCAAGTGCTCCGGGCGGATCGAAACCCGCGCCAGATGAACCATTACCGCCGGACGCAACGGTCAAGGAGCCTACGGCAAAACTTAAAAAGTTTGATGAAGGCAAGATTGTCCGTGATGATAAAGGGCGTTTTGCGGGGGGAGCAGGGAGTGGTGAGACTTACCACCGATATACGAATGGTGATGTTGATACTGGGATGGGATATACAATGTTTGCATCAGATGAGGAGGCCAGCAGCAGTTATGGCGATAATCACTATACAGTATCAACAGGCGACTTACCTGCAGGGACAATAGTGCAGGCGTCAAGTCAAGAATTCCAAGACCAAGTAGCCGCGGCCTTGGCGGAACATGAGGACTTGATGTCGGAATACCAGCCGGACGCAGAAACGCCTGAAGAGGCAGCGCAAAGTTTAGCTTCTGAATTAAACCCATCTGATATCGTGAATTCTGCTCAAATATGGGACGCTCCCGATCTTGTGCAAGTGATTTATGATCAAGTGTTAGAGCCGCAAGGGATAACCGGCGTGGAAACGCAAGACGGTTTCATTCTATTTGACTCATCTTTTGCGAAGGAAGTTGGGGTTGACAAATTTGATAAAGCAAAACTGAAAAAGTTCAAATCGAGTCTTCAAAAAAAAAAGCCCGGACTACAATCGCACCGCTTGACCGTGACCGGCCCGCGATACTGAGACTCGAGTCCAAGCTGAAAGCCTTTCTTGCCGGTTATCTGAAAAAGAAAGGGAAAGGCATTGTCAAGCAGGCGGTAGGACTCTATGCCGGTCTGAGTAAGGCTGATGAGACTGATGATAGAGCTGATGTGTTACTCGCCCAGTTGGATATTGACTTTGCAGACCTGCCCTCAGACCTGCAAGATTACTTGCAAGAGATCGCCAGGGAAGGTGTATCAGCAGGAGCCGCACAAATATCGCTCACAGAAACGTCCAAGGCTGTCCAACTCGCCAATGAACGCGCCGAGGAATGGGCGGCAGACAGAGCAGCAGAACTTGTAGGGATGAAATGGATTGATGGAGAGCTGGTGATCAACCCCAATGCTGAATGGTCCATCACCGAGTCAACAAGGGACATGATACGAGGCGACGTTAATACAGCGATTGAAGAGGGATGGAGTAACCAGAAACTGAGAGATGCTCTTGTGGAAAACCAAGGCTTTTCGGAAGAACGCGCCATGATGATAGCCCGCACAGAAACAGCATTTGCAGACACGCAGGGGAACATCGCAGCATACTCCGAAGCGAAAGGCGCCGGGCTTGACGTCAAAGTGCAATGGCTAACTGCGGATGATGACCTTGTCTCGGAAGAGTGCGAAATGAACAATCTCGAAATCAGAGAGATCGGAGATGAGTTTTCAAGCGGGGCGACCGAACCGCCACAGCATCCAAATTGCCGGTGCGTACTTGCTCCCAGTGTAGGAGATGCCGAAGAGTAGCTGCCACTACCAACAATCAGCCCTGCATAGTCAGGGCTTTTTTATTACGCTACTTTTAACAAACTATTTTTCGTTTTGTGCGATTATTTTATATTTATTTATGATTCTATTTGTTTCATAAACAAATAATGTGCATATTTAATCAGTGGGTATAACAAGCAACAATAAACCGGAGAATGAAAATGGGACTGAATAAAGAAATGACATTAGAAGAAAAAGTTGAAGCCATCTACGGGAAGGACGCAACGGAAGATCAGATAGCTTTTTTAGCGGAAAACCCGGACGCTTACGACTACGATGATACTGACGATAATCAGTGAGTCATACTTGTGATGCCTGGAGCAAAATTAGAAGATGAAAATATTGAGGATTGGGATGAACTGGAACGGGAAGTATGGGCTGATGAATATCTCTACAGTGGAGATGCTGCAACGCAAGCATTTAACGGATGTAGGGTTATCGAATAAATTTAACAAACCAACCAACAGCGGGGGAAACCCCGCATAACCAAACCGGAGAGATCATCATGAAAAGCAATCGTCTTATAGTTGCAGAAGGAATCATGGACTCAGCAGCAGCAGAGTACAGGTCAGAAAATCTTGCCAGCAGTGATGCTGTGATGGATTACGCTGATGGTATTGAAGTAAACATCTCAGAGGAAGAGGCGGAAGAAATTTTAGATGTCTGTAAAGCAATGCAGGCTCGTCTCGAAGCAGGGGAGATACCGACAACGGACGACTGGTATCACGATTTTAAAAAACCCCTCTCTCAGACGAGAGGGGAGAATAACTGAATGATGGCTTTTACAATCACCGAGGCGGAGGTAATCCGCCTCACGGGATACAGCCGACCGCAGCTCCTACGGCTTCGACAAGGGTTTACTCAGGAGCAGGGAGGCAAAGAGTACGTCGCGGAGCCTGTGCTCATGCAGGGGAAGGACTGGCAGCGATACGGACGGGCGGTTTTGTATGCGAGTGGGGCAGTGAGCAACTTGCAGATGAGAAAAAACTTAACTGCGGTGGAGTGACCGCGCGCCATTTTATTTCAGTAAAAGA
>Ga0208875_1000719_pt1 | contig 9542 bp, 6 predicted proteins | sample CryBogCBH25Aug08_FD_184612 | JGI IMG/M metagenome (GOLD analysis project Ga0208875, IMG submission 184612) | Freshwater microbial communities from Crystal Bog, Wisconsin, USA - CBH25Aug08 (SPAdes) (version 2) | ecosystem: Environmental > Aquatic > Freshwater > Lake | place: Crystal Bog, Wisconsin...
CGAATGTACCAGCAGTTGTAACACCATACTGAGCACCAACTGATGCTGAACGGTAGATTGTGCGGATAACTTCACGGTTGATTTCTGCTAGAATCTCTGTTGAGAGAATGTTAGCAAGTTCTGTCTCAGCATCAAGGCCGTGAATGGCTTTAAGATCCTGAGCAAGTTCTGTGGTGTATTCTGCTTTTAGGGCACGGGAACGTGCTGTAACTGTAACCTTATCGATTGAGAAGGCCATTTCAGCAAAAGCATTACCAGCAGTGCCGTCGCCAAGTGCTTCAGCCTGTGCTGTTGTCATGCCTTTACCAACACCGTATGTTGCTGAATCGCTAAGAGCAAAAACAGGATCGGTGTTTGATGTGTTACCGGATGTAGCACCAGCAAGACCACCAGCAGCGTTCTGTGAAGAGAAAGCTGAGTTAGCTTCAAAGAACAATGCTTCGTTTGCTGTTGCAGGTGTCTGACCGTATGGAACAGTCTGATTGCTATAACGGGCACGCATAGCAAAGATTAGGCCGGTAGGACCGGTCATTGGCTGAACGCCGCAAACGTCATAAGCGATTAGGTTAGGAAGTGCGCGACGAACGAGAGAAATAAGAATTGGATCGTATGAACCAATTGCTGTACCAGCACCGAGGCCGCCACCAGAGTTGGTAGGAGCAGCTTCGTTAAGTGTGCGAGCTTCCTCTGACATTGCCTTTTCTTGGTTCTCAAGAACTACGGCTGTAACCGCACGGCGGTATGGATCCTTAATTGCTGAGAGACCGTCGTGGTCAAGAACTGGTGACCACTTCTGCTCTAGTTGTTCTGTTAAATACATTTTAGTTTCCTTCTTTCTATGTTTACTAAAGTTAAATTACTTTGGGAGGCTTCTACCAAGTGCCTTGACGTAGTTTGCCATAGGACCCTCTAGATTTTCTTCACTAATCATTTTTGGATCTGCGGACTCTACGCGGTCAAGAACAGCATCAGATTTAACTGATGTTGGGAAATAGTTCTCCCGTAGTGTTGAAATTTTTTCGATAAATTGGTCATCGTTAGTGTAATCAACGTTTTCAACGAGACCTTTAAGTTTCTCGGCCTGAGTAGTTGTAAGACCTTCACAAACATAACCTACTAACTCAGATTTACGAGCCTCGGCAATCATGCCTGTGAGAGCAACATTGCGTTCGATTTCTTCATTGAGTTTTGCTTCAAGTTCTTCAACTGTATGTGAAAGTTCTTCTACAACGGCAACTTCCTCTTCAGGAATGTCGATGTAGTGTTCGGCGAATAGTGAACGGAGACCGCCGATGAAATCTTCGGTAAGTTCGCTACGGAGAGCGGACTCAACGGCAACTTCATTTTCTTCGATCCATTGTTCAACTACGTAATTGAGATAGTTATCAACGTCAGATGAAAGTTGTTCCATAATCTCTGCAACTCTTTCTTCCAATGTCTCTGCATAAGCCTGCTCAAGTAGGGCAACTTCTTCTTCAAGTTTCGCTTTAACCGCAGCTTCAAAAATTGTGGTTGCCTTAGCATGAAAATCTTCTGAAAGGTTTTCACCTTCTAGTAGAGCATTAACATGCTCTGACATATCTACCTGATATGCTTCTACTGGTGATTCCTCTGATGTCTCTTCGTCTAGAACTTCTTCTGAAAATTCAAAGTTTTCTTCAATAGCAGCAAGGATTTCTTCTTCGTCAAGACCTGCTTCAATTGCTTCGTTAATGAAATCTTCTAGTTCCTCAGAAAGTTCTAATTCTTCTTCCATGCATTTGTCATCAGCATCGTCTTTATCGTCGTCTTTTTTCATCTTTGACTTCTTAGCTGCTTCTTTGATTGTAGCAACACGCTCGGCGATTGCAGATGTCTCAGCAACTACTGGACGGTCATCTTCCATCTCTTCTGGAAGACCAGCAGGAGCAGATGAACCGGACTGTGGTTGTGCTTTAAGTGATTTCTTACCTTCACCTTTAACGGATGGAACAGATGACTTTGATGTGTCTTTACCGACCTTACCAGCAGCCGCAGCACCAAGGTTAAGATTACCTTGTTTCTGTGGTGTATTACCACCTAGATCATCAACACCGGAAAATGATGATACATCAGCTCCACCTGGGCTGGCTGCATGACGACCTTCAACGGCCTTTGAATTTGGTTTTAATGTTCCGGCATTCGGGCCAGAATACATGGAATTATCAACTGGATTAGGATTTGAAATCTTACCAGGTGATACTTCTGGATAAGCACCTTCAGTTAGTTGCTTACCTTCTAGCACAGCTTTTGCTGCTTCGTGTAGTGATTTACCCATGTTTAGGATACTCCTTTATTATTCCTAATGTTATTTAGTATTTTTATAATTTTGAAATATAATTTTCAAAAATCTTTAAGGCTACTGATTCAATATCGTGGCGTGAAGCTTCTTTAATGAGTTTAACTGCACGATCATTAGACTGTTCTGTCCATTGACCATTAAGAAATACCCACTCTTTACCTTCCATAATACCACGAACGAATGCCTCTGGTGCTGATGGGTCGGCCACAACATCTGCTGCTGTTGCTAACTTGTAATCATCTTGGACTTGTTGAAAACCATTGTGTGGTTTAAGAGACCCTACGCCTCTCGTTGACACACCAAGGCTTGCACCACCATCTAGTAGACTCTTAACAATTTTACCGTTAGGAGTATCTAAAATCTTTGCTTTACCAATAAAGTTTGTACCGTCAGGATGTAATGATGTAATCATGTGGGACACACGGTCTAGGTTGATTTGAGGATTTTCAGGATGACCTAGCTCACCAAATGCTCTGTTCTTTTGAACGTATTCGCGGTTGTAACGATCCGCTTCTTTGGAGAGAACATTCATAGGATATACACGACCGTTTCTATTGACTTTTTCAGCCTGCATAAAGATGCCGGTGATATAGTGGTTCTTTCCACCTTTACCATTATCTTCAACAAGATACTGAATGTCTAGAATTTCTTCGGTTATTAGTTTCATTTGTTTCCTCTACCTTTGTAGGTATATTTAGGTGTTTTATTCCGAATCTTCATTCAATGGAGAATTAGCAGCAAGGCTACGAGCAAGGCCTTTTACTATTGATGAACCTGATCTTGCTACTCCATGTCCTATTGCTTCAGCACCTTTTAGTACCATATGTTTAGCAATTCGACCTGGATACTTTTTAATAAATTCTGCTCTTTTTGCTTCTTTTGCTTTTTTATTACTGTAATCCGTTTTAAATTGTTTCCAATCTTCACTATCTTTAGAATGATCAACATCTTGACTTTGTTTAGTTTGTTGAAATTTTTCTGCTTTTTTCAAATTAGCAATTCTATTGATATTTGCTAATGCCGCAGCAGAAGCAGGAGGTGGACTATCTTCTTTTAATTTTAATTTTGTTCTACGTCGAGGTTTTGATTTGGTTTCAGAAGACTTTTCTTTACCAATCATTGTCATTGGTCTATCGTATGGATCATCTAAAACTTCAGATGCCTTTCTATATCCTGCTTTACGTCTTGCTTCAATATCTGCCTTAGACAAAGCACCAAACGCCTCAGCCTGAATATTTTTTTTCATTTCATAAAGTTTCTTTTCAACAATGTTATTTAAGCGTTCCTCAAATAACTGGCCGGCAGAAACATAATCTTCGGAGAGGATGTGTTCTAGTAGATCGCTCATCTTAGGTTACCTTGGAAATCATAAGCATTAAATGCCGCAGGATCAGCAGTTTGACCGTTATCGTAATCACGGTTATCTTTCTTGAGGTCAATGAAAATAGTCACGGCATCAGATGATGCAACTGAACCAATATTAGAAATAACAATATTTCCTGTTGTGTTAGCAACCGCAGGTGGAGAAATAGCAGCAGACATACCTTGCGGATCAAAATTAAAATCAAACATACCAGATCCAATTGATACAATATCGGAATTGGCATCTGATTGCCAACCAAGAGCAACACTATATCCTGATTTAAACTGACCTTGACCAAAAATACGTTTAATGGTTGTTCTATATGTTGACTTTATGTCTGTATTAGATGACATAATACGATTGTTTGTATTCATCGCATATACCAACTGAGAAGCATTTACCAACAAAACATTTGCTGTTGATGTTCCGTCAAAACGAATAACATATTTTAGCAATGCTCTATTGTGATTATCAATGACCTTTTGTTCTGTAATTACGTTTGCCATTTTTAGTTCCTAATTGAGAAGTTAATTAGTTTTTTGAAGGACTCAAGGTCTTCGTTTAACATACCTTCAACAAGCTTTTTGTTTTTTGTATTGACCGAGTCATAAACTTCAAGTATTCTTTTTGCCATAAAGGTATTTAGTGTAACTGTTCTTCCGTTAATGGAAAGATCCATACTATCAACACCTTCTTTAATCATATCACGAATGTCTGTAATCTTGTTTTCTTTAACAGGCGCTATTGCAGCCTGTTTAGCCTTTGATTGATAAACAGGATCGGATGTTGGTGCTTTGTCCCATGAACTAGAAGTTTTTGCTACACCTGGTGTTTTTGAATGTATTTCACTAGGTTTTGATTCTGGTTCACTAGTATCACTTCCTTTTTTATCTTTTTCACCACCTAATGCTTTTTTGGCTAGTTTTGCTAAACCAGATTTACCTAATGCTCTGGCACCTAAAACACCAGCACCAACTGCTCCTGCAACCGCAGCACCTGTAGCTGCTGCTTTACCTAAACTATGAACCGCACTTTTAGCAGCATCTTTATATTCACCTTTAGCAAAATGTTGTTTAGCATCTTTAACATCTTCATAACCTGGTAAATGATGACCTATTTCTTGTGCTACCTTAAATGCTTTATTATTCGCAATAGACTTTCTTGCTTTTTGAATAGTATCACCTACAATACCTTCTTCCATTTTTTCTTCACGAAGTTTGTCAAGTTTATCTTTAAAATGTTCGTATGTAGGTCTGGTTGTATAAGAAGGATTACCTGGACCATCTTCTTTAACAGGTACACAGTTTGGTACACTCTTGCCATTTTTCTTTTTCATACCAACTTGTTCGTAATCTTTCCAGCAAGCCTCACTAAGGTTGACACTATCACCAGGTCCAATTGGAACAGAAAGATACTTATCCATCAATTTAGAATAATATAATGCTACTACTTGACCTTTGGGATATGATCTAAATGATACTCTTCTAAAAACTATTAAAGAAGGCATTTCTTTAGTAGAAGGTATAACATTTTTCTCAAGCATCAATTCCTCAGGAAGATGCTCCACCTGAGACATATAACTATTTTTATATTCCTCACGAAGTTGCTTGAGTGTTTTCATTATATTATCCTTTACTGTGCAAAATAATTGGCAGCGATTTCTTTTTTACGCTCTTCCAATTTCTCTTGTGCCTTTTCTTGAAGGGCAACCATAAGATTTTCTTTCATAGCAACTAGATCATTCTCAAGAATGTTCTCAATCGCCTCATTGACAAGGTTTTGATTTTCCATTTTAGTTTCCTCGTGTATTGTATGTGTTGTACCTGAAGCACCTGGTGCATATCTAGTATCTGGTTTATTTAGATGAAGGTGTGATTGTTGTTCTGCAACATCACCTTTACCCATAAATCCTACTGCATCATCAAAATCTTTATCTTTGCTATTTTCTTTTGTTAGTTTTTTGATAGCAGTTGTAATACCTTTTTGACGTTTACCCCAAGTTTTAATATCAGCCTTAGAACTTTCTAAAGACTTCTTACGACTTTTTGATGCCTTACCTATGTATGATCCTAGAGTTTCATGTTTTAATTCTTGTAAAGATGCCATCTGTGTTGGTTTTGGTTGCTGAGGAATATTAATTTTCTGTCCTACAGCAATCTTATTTGGATTAGAAATACCACTTGACTTTGCTAGACTAGCAGTATCAACATTATACTTCTTAGCAAGAGCACCTAATGTATCACCTTTTTGAACGTTATAACTTGATGATGAAGATACATCAGAACTAGAAGTTTGTGTTGGTTGTGTAGCAGTTGCAACCTGTGTTGGTTTTGGTGTTGCTTGCTGTGTAGATGGTGTATTTACTTTAGTAGCAGTTGCAACCTGTGTTGGTTTTGGTGTATTGTCTGCTTTAGGTGTTGTATCTGCACTTGCTGTCTGTGTCGGTTTTGAAGAGGAATCACTATATCCTGCCATATGCTTTTGGAAGTCAGCAAAATACTTACCTGCACCTTGACCTCGGTTTGCCTTCAGACCTGCACCTGAAATGCGGCCTTGTGAATTTCCTGTATAATGAACGTTAACCGCACCTTGAAGACCATATTTGTCAATATGAGGCTTGATATAATGAGTCATTACCTTATCTTGAACTTCTTTTGGTGCTGAACCTGCCGACTTATATTGACCGCCATAACCAGCACTGGCAGCAGCCGAACGCCAAGTTTTGTTAGTAAATTGATAGGCACCTGATGCACTACTGCTTTTTGATTTAGCACCATAGTTACCTTCATATGAACCGGATTCTTTTCTACGGAAAGCAGCAAGAACTTTATTCATATCTGGTGCTTCTGCTTCTTCTTTTAGACGACGAATTTTATTTCTTAATTCGTTCATTGGTTTTGGCCCAGTGCTTAATCCTGATGCCTTCATGGATGTTAGTTTGTCTTTCATATCAGGAGTCATTTCTGCGGCGGCCGCCGAAGTTGAACCTAAAACACCAGATGCAACAGGTGCTGCTCTTTTTGCCGCAAAGGCTACACCGGCAGTAGCTGCTTTTTCCGCAGCATCAGCATAATTTCCTTGTTTAGCAGCATCATAAGCACCAGTAATACCAGGTGCTATCATATCAGCACCTTTTCTTACTACCTGACCTAAATCAAGTTCATTCAACTTTGCTTTATTCTTAGCCTTCCAAGCGGTGGCAAAAGCAATACCTTTTTCTTTTTTGGTTAGTTTACCATCTTTAGCGTAACCTGCCTTGATGTGTTTAACCATACGCTCAAACTTATCACCAGGAGGTGCTTTCTCGTAAATACCGCGTTCTGCGGCATCTGAATATTGTGCCGGTCTATCACCTCGTTGTTCTTCACAGTTCCATTTACGCAATGCTAGGGCCTTACGTGTTGGTCTACCTTTTTCATCCTTCATAGGACCTTTCATACCACCCATACGGGCACAGAATGACTTACGACGCTTTGCTGGTTTGCTATCCGGATCCAACTTTGATGGTTTAGTTGTAACCGCCATAGAAAGTTTAGAACCAGGATGTTCTCTACGATAAGAAGCAATGCCTTTACGGTTCAAACCACCTTTAGGATCTTTACCAGCACTACGTTGCCATGCTGCGGACTCATCTATATCTTCTTCAACAGGTACACAATTAGGAACTTCTTTACCATTTTTCTTTTTCATGCCGTAGGCTTTATATCCTTTCCAGCATGGATTTGACATTTTCTTTTCTTCTTCCATGGTAGCCTTCTTTTTCTTTAATACGTCTTTTGCTAAATCGTAACCTTTTTTACCGTAATGTGCGGCACTTGCTGCCCATCCTGCTGCACCTGGTAATGCTGTTGCAGCACGAACCATATCACTTTGAGGATGTGGATGATGCTGACTTATAGCATCTGCCATGGTATACATATTAGCAGCAGTCATTCCTGCCATAGCAACTTTTTTAGCCTTATCTTTTAACGGACCTTCTTCTAGTTGGTCGTTTGTTCTACCTTTTGGTGGTGGATCAGAGATACCTTCGTATCCTACATTACCACCCAATTCATTTAATTTACCCAATTGGAGACCTAGTTCATCCAACTTTGATTTAACTCTTATTCTAGCTGTTGTTGTTTCTTGTATAACGGTGTTAGATTTCAAGTGATGATTTCTTCCTGTTCTTATTTCGGTTGGATTAAAGTGATTGAAACCTAATGCCTTATTATGATGATCCAAATGTGCTTTTTGGATTGTCATCAACTTATCTTCTTGATCAAGTTGATAGGCATTAACATTATTGTTAATGTATTGGTGTTCTTCTCCTTTAGCGGTGCCATCTATTACAGATGCAACACCTGTATGACTATGTTCTTTAATCAACTAAACTATCCTTATTTAGTTCCGTTAATATACCATTTTCATTGATAAATCTAACAGTACCTTGCGGATCACTATATTGACCATTACCAACATAAATCAGGCCCATATCTTTTGCTTCTTTAGCAACGGACTTTTTCTTAGGTGCTGGTTTTTTAGTAGGTACCGCAGATTTAGATTTAGATTTTGCTTTAATTTTTTCAATCTGAATTTTTTTATCCATCATTTTTGATTCATGGTCTCTACCAGCCTTTTCTGCTGGTGAAACCTTATCATCTTCTTTTTCATCTTCTGAACTAACCGTTTTATCAACTTGTGCTTGAATGGCAGCCTGCTGAATTTGTTGTTGACCTTGGAAATCCAATTGATTTTGTTGGTCTTGTTGTTGCTGAGCCTGTTGATCGGCCATTTGTTGTTGCTGTTGCTGTGCAAGAATGGTATTTTCTGTTTCCATTTCAGCATTAATTTCTTCAATCTCTTCATCGTTCTGCATAAGTATATTCTTACGAACCCACAAAGCAGAAACATATTTACCCACAAACGGGTCAACAGCAGCCAATAAAGTAAAACGATTGGTTAATAATTCCGCATCTTTTAGTTCATCAAAGTTATTATCTTTTTTGAAGTCATAGAATATATCTTCCTTGAACTCTTTCCATTCTTCTTCGGTACAGACCTTTTTGAGAACCAACTGAACTCTTAGTAAGTCATCAAATAGTGTGGAGAATTTATTACGAAGACGCTGGATGAACTTTGTGAACTTTAACTCATCTCTGGTAATTTCTGTTGATCTACCTAGTGAAAACCCTTGTTGTGGTTCTAGACGACCAATAGGAACATTAAGTGAACGGTATAATTTGGATTGGAAATACTTAACATCTTCCAATTCACCAAGATTACGAGCACCTTCTAGTGTGGAGATTTCTGTACCTTTAGAACCTTCACGACGAGGTAACCAAAAGTCCTCAAGCATAGATAGATGTTTGCGGTCATCTTTTATTTCACCTGTATTAGAATCATAAACCAATTTGTTACGATACTTAACCATAATATCACGAACGTATTGGTCAGCCTTGACTGTTGGCATATTACCTACGTCAATATAGAATACACGACGCTCTGGAGCCCGGGAAAGACGGTATATAACAGTAGCATCTTCAACCATGCGTAAGTTGTTAAATGGTTTAATAGCCTTGTGAAGATAAGAAAGTACCATTGTCTGTTTTGGATCCATTAGACCCGAATTGACGTTTATGATGGAATCTGGTGCAATCTTAGAACCTAATTGTGTACCTGATCCAATCATTCCTTTTTCATTGTATAGGTAATATTCAATTGCTTTTTTGATTAGCTCTACACCTGTTTGTGGATCACGCATCTTTTGAATTTCACGGATCTTACGAATACGGCGTGGATCAATATACTTTACTTCTTGTATACCATACATTGGTTGCGTTTCATCAATAACAGCATGATAATACAAACGACCATCAA
>Ga0208875_1000720_pt1 | contig 9530 bp, 8 predicted proteins | sample CryBogCBH25Aug08_FD_184612 | JGI IMG/M metagenome (GOLD analysis project Ga0208875, IMG submission 184612) | Freshwater microbial communities from Crystal Bog, Wisconsin, USA - CBH25Aug08 (SPAdes) (version 2) | ecosystem: Environmental > Aquatic > Freshwater > Lake | place: Crystal Bog, Wisconsin...
TTTCTGGAATTTCTGGGATTCCAGCCAATAAATATGCAACCAGCTATTTGTATCAATGGTCATCATCAACACCAGGCGATCCATCTGGCACATCAACATACACATGGGCCACTGGAGCAAATTCTAGTTATACAGGTGGAAATGGATGGCAAACCACAGTACCAACAAATCCTGGAACGTCTGGCGTTTCACTTTGGGTGGTAAGCAAACAAGTTACTGATGTTTCAACTGCAACATCCACATCAGTCAGTTGGTCAAGTGGATTTTCAAAATATGTGGCTGGACAAAATGGATTAACAGTAAATGGCGTGCAAATGGCCAAAGCCACTGTATATCAATGGGCAGCATCAATACCAACTATTTCAGGCACATCAACGTATACATGGTCAAACAACACCATTTCATCACCACCAAGCGGATGGTTTACATCAATTTCTGATTCACCAAGTGTAGGATATACATTATTTGCAGCATCAGTTACTTTGACTGATTCAGTGACTGCAGTCACAACAACAATCAATTGGTCTGCAGCCAGTATTGTTCCATTTGGGTATGTTGGATCAACTGGTGCAGTTGCAACAACGTGCTATACAGTAACATCATCTGCTGCATTAAATACAACACCATTTACAATCACAACATCTGGCAGCACATCTGTACCACCAAGCGGATCATGGGGCGGTGGCACATGGAGTTATACAGTACCAACATTGACCGCTGGACAGTCTCTTTGGCAATCAGATGGTGTATATAACCCAACTACTGGAAACATAATTTGGGGAGTGCCTTATTTATCTTCATTCAAAGTTGGTAATTTATCGGCTCTTTCAACAAATACTGGAAATTTAACTGTAACTGGAACATTTTTATCCAATAATGCTGCAATTAGTGGCAGCTCAATGACTGGATCAGGCGCAGTTATTTATTCATCTGGGCTTTTTGCTTTGGGCAATGCATCAAATAATATTTTATTTAATGGATCAAATTTAAATATTACAGGCAGTTCAAATATTAATATTACTGGGCAAGCGGTATTCAATGGAGCCAATAGTGCATCTGGTGGATATGCAGCTATTGTGGCCAATACAACTCATGCTCAAAAATTTGGTGTATATGGAGAGGCCAATGGTAATGGTCAAGCTGGATTATTTGGATTTGACACAGGAACAACATGGTCAAATTCATATGCCATTTATGGTGAAAGTTCAAACCCCTATTCATATGTTGCAAATTTTTATAATTATTCAGGAGGAAATGGCGTTTTAATAAACGTCACAGGATCAGGAGTTGGATTAAATATTGGTGGATCAAGTGGTACTGGAATTAATGTTGGTACAGTATCAGGACCAGCAATCCAAGCAGTATCTTTAACTGGATATGGTTTGGAATTGTCAGGTCAAATGACTATTAACAACAGTACATTGGTCAACAATTTAAATGCTCAAAATTGGAATGGAATTTCAGTTGTTGGATTTACTACAGTTGGCAGCCACACATTGGCTGGATTGATTCAAGTCAGTTATGCTGGTGGCACTTATTATTTACCCTATTACACATAAGGAAAATCATGGCAATTACTAAAAATTACACCACAGATCAAGGCGTGGTCTGCCCAAATGCTTATATTGTGATTGGCAATATAAACTATACAAAATTTCCACCAATTGTGCCAAGTGTGACAATTCCAACGGCAACGGCAACGGCTCAAGTCTATTTTGCTCAAGCCAATCGAGAGGCCAATCAAAAACCATTGGTAACATTTAATTTGGTGTTTTCACCAGATATGACTCAAAATATTGTGCCTCAAGCATATACTGCATTAAAAGCATTGCCAGAAATGGCTGGAGCAGTTGATTGTTGATAAAATAGTCATTAGAATCAACAAAAAATAATACAAAACATTCGGGGCCAGTGAGTACATTGGCAGCGTCACTACCTAGTAAGGGAATGTAATGGCAGTATTTAATAAAAATTCATTGTCTCAAATATCGGGCTTTGATAATCAAATTCTTTCAGGCGAGCTGGTCTGGAATCAAAAAGCATTTTGGAATCTTTTCATTACCAATGATGCTGGTGTTTTGCCATTGACTGGGGCCACTATTGATGCCCAGATCATTCGCAGAGTTTTGACCAATGTGATTGACACCAGAAATGGTTTGACATTTACAATTGGCGATTACACACCAACTCCCACACCCATTTCACTTACAATTACCAATATCAACTATACCAATGGATCGTTTACATTGGTAATGGATGATAGTGCATGGGGCCTGGCATCAAGCGATCCAGGCTTGGACATTGCAGACCCCAATGGCATTGGCTATTCGGGCCGAATCAAGATCAGTTTTCCAGCCAATGGATCGACCCCAGCTGAAGATATCATTATTTTTTTATTCTTCATTGTGCGGTCTGATGGCATTGTGGTGGAGTAAGGAATGAATACAAAAGTCACAGTTATCAATGACAACAATGTCAATATTCAGGTCACACCGCCAGCTCCACAAATCATTACTGTAAACAAATCAAGTTTTGGTGTGTCTGGATTTAGCGGGTACTCGGGTTTTAGCGGTTTTAGCGGCTATAGCGGGTCAGGTATTTCAGGCTATTCAGGCTCTGGGACGTCTGGCTGGTCGGGCTATTCAGGGGCGCAAGGGACGTCAGGTTTTAGCGGCTGGTCAGGCCAAGTAGGGACGTCAGGTTGGTCGGGCCAGTCGGGCTTTAGCGGTTATAGCGGGTCAGGGATTTCAGGGTACTCGGGCTATAGCGGGTCAGGAACGTCTGGTTGGTCAGGCTATTCAGGGGCGCAAGGGACATCAGGGTTTAGTGGTTGGTCGGGACAAGTTGGGGCGTCAGGGACTTCAGGTTGGTCGGGCTATAGCGGTTCAGGTATATCTGGCTATTCAGGTTTCAGCGGGTCTGGAGCCAGTGGCTGGTCGGGCATTTCTGGCTGGTCAGGTTTTAGCGGGATTTCGGGCCAAAATGGGGCGCAAGGGACGTCAGGCACGTCAGGTTGGTCTGGTTTTAGCGGGGCAGTAGGGGCGTCTGGGACTTCAGGCTGGTCTGGTTTTAGCGGGATCAGTGGCTATAGCGGGTCAGGAATTTCAGGGTACTCGGGATTTAGCGGGTACTCGGGCCAGCAAGGAACATCAATCAATATCAAAGGCACAGTGGCCACACCAGCCAATTTGCCAGCGACAGGCAACAATCCCAATGATGCATACATTGTCACATCCAATGGCGATTTGTACGTTTGGAGTGGAACGACCTGGAACAATGTTGGCCAAATAGTTGGCCCAGCTGGTCAATCGGGGACGTCAGGTTTTAGCGGTTATAGCGGGACGTCAGGTTGGTCAGGTTTTAGCGGGTCAGGTATATCAGGCTGGTCGGGCTATAGTGGTTCAGGCGTGTCTGGTTGGTCAGGTTTTAGCGGGACGTCAGGTTGGTCTGGCCAATTGGGGACGTCAGGGGCGTCAGGTTGGTCTGGCATTTCGGGTTGGTCAGGTTTTAGTGGCTATAGCGGGTCAGGCGTGTCTGGCTGGTCGGGTTTTAGTGGCTATAGCGGGTCAGGCGTGTCTGGTTGGTCTGGCTATTCAGGGGCGCAAGGGACGTCAGGTTATAGCGGGATTTCGGGCTGGTCGGGCCAAGTTGGGGCGTCAGGGACGTCAGGTTATAGTGGCTATTCTGGATTGGGATATTCTGGATTGACTGGATCAGGTTCCAATTCATTGGGACTTGGAAGCAAATCATTTACCACAAACTTGGACGCAAGTGCCACAGCATTTGCAGTTGGCCAATATGTCAGGGTATATGCCACATCAGTGCCAAGCCAATACATGGAAGGCTTGATCACAGCGTTTTCTGGAACTTCATTGACAGTCAATATGACTTATGTCAATGGTGGTGCATCATTCAGCAGCTGGTCAATCACTCTTTCGGGTGCAGTAGGTACATCAGGGTATAGTGGATATTCTGGTATTTCAGGATTTAGCGGGATTTCTGGATTCAGCGGTTTTAGTGGCCAAGTTGGAGCGTCTGGGACTTCAGGCTATAGCGGCTATAGTGGGTCAGGAATCAGTGGATACTCTGGATTTAGCGGGTACAGCGGGTCTGGTGTGTCTGGTTGGTCAGGATTTAGTGGGTACAGTGGGTCTGGTGTAAGCGGATACAGTGGATTTAGCGGGTACAGTGGATCAGGAATAAGCGGATACTCTGGATTTTCTGGGTCAGGAATCAGCGGATACTCTGGATTTAGCGGGTATAGTGGGTCTGGTATAAGCGGATACTCTGGATTTTCTGGGTCAGGAATCAGTGGTTTTAGCGGTTTTAGTGGATACTCAGGGTACTCAGGTGCTGGAGCCAATGCACAAGCATTCTCTTGGTTCATTTCAAGATAAGGGTAAATCATGTTAGTTTTAGATACAACCAGCAAATCAATCACAGTCCAAATGTCTGGTGCTGCAGCCACCACAAACCCATCTTTTGTGACTGCATATTCTGATGACAATGGAACAACTTTTGTTGAGGGTTCAAGCGATGGCGCATTGAATGGCACAACTCAAGTGACCATGGTGGCTTCACCAGCTGCATCCACTCGCAGATTGATAAAAACCATTTACATTGAAAATTCAGATACTGCTGCGGTGACCATCACAGTCACATTGAACAATTCAAGCACTTTAAGAAATATTGTTAAAGTCACATTGAATGTTGGTGATACATGGTCAACTGATGGCACATTTGACACTTATGGCAATTTAAAGCAAACACTTGGTACAGTTAATTTGACAACTGGAGTGATTGGCACTTTAGCAGTTGCAAATGGCGGCACTGGTACAACAACATCAACTGGTACTGGATCGGTGATGTTGAACGCCAATCCAACAATCACCAATTATGTTGAAACACTTTATGCACCATCTGCTGGTACTGCATTCAGCATTTCTTTGGCTAATGGAACGATCCAAGAAATATCACTCAATGGTAATGGAACAATTACGTTGCCAAGCTCGGTAGCTGGTAAGTCTTACACCATCATTGTGACGTATTCAGGTTCATACACATTGACTTGGGCGGGTGGTGGTACGTTGAAATGGTCAGGTGGTACAACACCTACAGCAACATCAACCAGCGGTAAGTATGACATCTTCAATTTTTATTGCGATGGCACAAATACTTATGGCTCTGTTTTTGGATTGAATTACTAATGTTTAGTGCAGCAAAAATATCAGGTCCAACTGGGGTTGCAGACCCACAGTTTAATTACGTCACTGCTTTATTGCATGGTGATGGGACAAATGGTGCTCAAAACAATACGTTTGTAGATTCATCATCTAATGCGTTTACGATTACTCGTAATGGATACGCTACACAAGGTTCATTTAGTCCTTATGGAACTTTGTGGAGTAATTATTTTGATGGTTCTACTTCTTATTTAACTTGGACATCTGGAAGTAGTGTTGCATTTGGTTCTGGCAACTTTACAGTTGAATGTTGGATTTATTTTACTACGGCTCCAACTACAAATTTTCTTTTAGATTGTAGAGATGCAAGTCATACCACTGCACCAATTTTTTTGTGGGGTGATATTACATCTGGAGTGCTTTATTGGAATAGTTTATCAGGAACTGAAATTTCAGGTTCAGCAACATGGAACACAAATACTTGGTATCACGTTGCTTATGTAAAAAATGGAACAACTGGAACTATATATCAAAATGGAGTATCAATAGGTAGTGGAACAGATTCTACAAATTATTCAGTAACTCCTACGACATCATCTATTGGTGCAAGATACGCATCTACATTTTATTATTTTCCTGGTTATATTTCTAATTTGCGAATAGTTAAAGGCACTGCTGTTTATACATCAAATTTCACACCTCCAACTTCACCTTTAACAGCAATAACAAATACACAATTATTGACTTGTCAATCTAATCGTTTTATTGATAACAGTACAAACAATTTTACAATAACAACAAGTGGCGCACCATCAGTACAACGATTTAACCCATTTTTACCTACATCATCACAAGCATATTCAACAAGTGTTTATGGTGGTAGTGGGTACTTTAATGGAAGTACTGATTATTTAGTAACACCAAATAATTCTGTTTTATATCTTTCTACAAATAATTTTACTGTTGAATTGTGGGTGTATTTAACATCTACATCAAGTTTTAATATTGTTAGAGGAACAACAACAGATTCGTTTGGAATTGTTTATAACTCTGGAAGTTTTTTGTATTATCTTAGTAGTAATGGAAGTTCTTGGAATATTGCTAGTGCTGTTAGTATGGGTGCAAACTCTGCTCCATTGAATACTTGGATTCATGTTGCATTGGTTCGTAATGGAAATACTTTTACTCCATATATAAATGGAGTTGCTGGAACAACGACAACATCTTCTAGTGCAATTTATCAAACAAATGGTTTTTATTTGTTTGCTGAAGCAGTAAGTGGTGGCAGTGGATTTTCTTATGGATACTCAAGTGATTTTAGAATTGTTAACGGGAGTGCAGTTTATACAACTAATTTTACTCCTCCAACTGCTCCATTGAGTGCAATTACTAATACTCAATTATTGTTAAGTATGCAAAACGCTGGCATTTACGACAATGCCATGATGAATGATGGTGTTACAGGTGGATCAGCACAAATCAGTACAAGTGTAAAAAAATATGGTACTGGTTCTATATATTTAAATAATGCAACAAGTGATTTTGTAAGTTATCCAAATTCAACAATAACAACATTGTCAGGTGACTTTACTGTTGAAGGATGGTTTTATCAATCAAATGCAAGTGTAAATTCTGCAAGTATACAAATTGGTCCAGACTTTGCATCTAATGGTTTGTATCTTTATATTGGAACAAGCCAACTACCCACATATTATATAAATAATGTTAGTTACTCTAGTGCAACTGGTCTACCAATTAATAATTGGTATCATCTTGCAATTGTAAGAAGTGGAACATCAATAACACTTTATGTAAATGGGATAGCAAAAACAGGTAGTACATCTTCAGCAATTATATCTGGGCCATTGTTATTAGGTAAAGCTATATATAGTGGTTCAACATATTACACTCAAGGCTATCTTGATGACATAAGAATCACTAATGGCTATGCAAGATACACATCCAACTTTACACCACCAACATCAGCATTCCCCAACTATTGAGGTAAACCATGCAAATTGCAATTGTTTCTAATAACGCAGTCACTCAAGTGGGTGATTACAGGGATTTGTTTCCCAATGTATCGTTTCCATCATCAGGACCAAATGCTGAGTGGTTAACAGAAAACTCATGTATGCAATGCAATTTGTATTTGACATACGACCCATTGACACAAGCTCTTGAGCCATCAACACCAATCATTAACAATGAAATGGTAGATTTGGTTAAAGTTGTAGAGTTGACTGCTGACCAAATCACGGCAAACAAAGCAAGTGCATTGGCTGGCATCAGAGCCACTAGAAATGCTTTATTGACTGCGTGTGATTACACGCAAACACCAGACAATCCAAGCCCCAAAAAAGCAGCTTGGGCAACATACAGGCAAACATTGAGAGACATTCCTGAAACAATTACAAGTGGAAATTTAGACCCAAGAACATGGAATAATTGGCCTCATAATCCTGATTATGTTGCCCCAATTGTTGAAAACAAAACAGTATAATTTATTGGGGGAAAATTGAAAACCTGACGTGAACAATTCTTTTCGTCATTGCTATCGTTGTTGCACGTTATTGCACAGAAATAAATGAGTACCCCACCAAATAGGATAAAAAATGACAATACAAAACAAAACATGGGAGCAAATGCTCTTGATCAATGAGCTGAATTTTGCCAAGCAGCACAATCCAGAATATTATCGATGGAAACTCACAAACAATTATGAACGTGCAGTTTTTCTGAAAGGCGATCCAGTTTATCCTAGAGAGGCCACACGATATATGTGGGCCAATCGAAATTTGCGTGGCAAAAAGATTTTGGAAATTGGCTGCAGCACTGGATTTGGCACTCAATTTTTACCCAATGACATCGAGTATTTGGGATTGGATTATGACCCCATCATCATCGATGTGGCTCAAGATCAGCAATGGGGTGAAAACATCAAGTTTTCATGTGCTGACATCAATGAAATCCAGCTGGCACAGTTTGACACCATTATTGCTTTTGAAGTGATCGAACATTTGGACAATGGCTTGGACATTGTTGAAAAGCTGAAAAAGCATTGCAATCGATTATTGATCACAGTGCCATGGAATGAGCCACCAGGCTTTTGGGGCGAACACCACAAATTGCATGGCCTCAATGAAACCAATTTCTTTGATTTTGATGTGGAATACATCAGCGAACATGGTGCAATAACACCAGAGCCAAGATCAATCACTGAACACAATCGATTTAATTTGATGATTCTGAGGTGGGATCGTGGATAAGGTTTTATGCAGCATTGGCACTCGAGGCCGATATGACACAACGCTGCCATTGGCTTTGGCTGCCATCATCAATCAGACCAAACGGCCAGACAAAGTGGTCATTTTTGATGACAATGAAAATCCAAGAGATGTCAGAGATGAGCTGATTTATAAAAATCTGTTTCAAATGATGGACATCAAAGGCATCGAATGGGAATGGAGGTTTGCTGCTAAAAAAGGCACACACCACAACCATCAAGCGGCCAACACAATGGGATATAAATGGGTTTGGCGCATGGATGATGATGCCATTCCAGAGGCCAATGTGCTGCATGAATTGTTCAGCTGGACGCTGCATGATCCCAATTTGGGCGCAGTTGGTGGATCGATATTGACACCACCATTGCAGTTTGAGAATTCATTTCCAACGGCCACCATGGCCAACATCGATGCAGAGCCAAACATCCAATGGAAATATATTCACAAACGCAAAAAGGTCGAGCATTTGCATTGCTCATTTTTGTATCGAGCTGGCATTGTGGATTATCATTTGGGGCTTTCAAAAGTGGCCCACAGGGAAGAAACATTGTTTAGCAATGCTTTACATCAAAAAGGATATGATCTTTATGTGGTGCCCAATGCGGTCACTTGGCATTTGAAAAATCCCAGTGGTGGCATTAGGTCAGAGACTGATCAATCAATGTATGCGCATGATGAGCAAATATTTCAAAACTTTCAAAAGTTTAAAAATAACACAATTGTTGTGCTCAATTGTGGCATGGGTGATCATTTGGTATTTTCTGAAATATTGCCTTACATTAAAAATCCAATTGTGTTCAGCTGCTATCCAGACATCGTGCTAGGCGAATCGATTGCTGCAGCCAAAGCATTGTTTGGTGACATCGACCAATGGAATATATATTTGAAGATGGCGCAGTGGAAATGGACTGACTCATTGAATGCAGCATTCAGAAAGATGTACTTATGATCATTGTTTCCCCATACTCAAAAAAGCTGATGAATGGTCGGGAAAACCCTAAAAATTACCCATATTGGTCAGTTTTATTGATGCAAATTAAAGAAAAAGTAATACAAGTTG